>OFGR01000782.1_pt1 | contig 29256 bp, 22 predicted proteins | sample 1521811 | NCBI WGS metagenome assembly OFGR01 (sample SAMEA3504098, study PRJEB24116) | mouse gut metagenome | biome: mouse gut; feature: mouse-associated habitat; material: faeces | place: Denmark | collected 2011
TGGCTTGTGCCGTGGAACCCGTATTTACGGACTGCATAATTTTCATAATACTCATATGGCACGCCATATAAATAAGCCTCCTGCGGCATTGTCTGATGAAATGCGGTATCAAATACGCCCACCATAGGCGTCTTCGGCATCAATTCCTGACATGCACGCACCCCGATCAGATTTGCCGGGTTATGCAGCGGCGCAAGGTCGGAGCAGTCCTCCACTGCCTGTATCATCTCTTCTGTGATGACCGCAGAAGCTGCAAATTTCTCACCGCCATGCACGATGCGGTGTCCGACCGCTCCGATTTCATCCAGGCTCCTGATTACACCCGTCTTTTCATTGACCAGTGCATCAATCACCATCTGTATCGCCTGCTTATGCGTCGGCATATCAGATTCTGTAATCTCCTTTGCACCCCCTGCAGGCTCATAACCCAGCCTGCCGTCAATGCCTATGCGCTCACACAGCCCCTTTGCAAGCACGTCCTCCGTTTCAGAATTAATCACCTGATACTTTAAGGATGAACTCCCACAGTTAATAACTAATACATTCATTCTCTTTCTCCTTTATATTTAATTATATGATAACTGCATAATTATTTACATTATAAACCTAATTTCCTGTAGATACAAGAACTGTTAAAATTTTGACAAAATAGAAAAATACAATATAAATAGAAAACAAATGCTTGCATTTTCTGTTATTTCATTCTATTATATTAATCAGGTTGTAAATACGATTTATTTACGACAAAAAAACTATAATTTCGAGGCAGAGGATATGGATCATAAGAATTCTACAAAAAAAATGCGGCATCTTGGTCAGAAGATAAGCCTTACGGCAGGATGCCTGCTGATTCTGAGCATTGCAGTTGTTGTCACCATCTGCATATCAATGTTTTACACACTAATCATGAATATGCTGCGGGACCAGTGTGTACACGGCACAAACATGCTTGCATGGGAGCTAGACGAATATGTAGGGCCAGAAGACAAATCACTTATGCTGGACGACTTAAAAGAAGAGCTCGGCTGCGAATTTACCATTTTCCATGGCGATGAACGCGCATATACGACCATCATGCAGGATGGGGAACGCGTCATAGGCACCAAGCTCTCAGATGAGCTTGCTGAAATTGTGCTGAAAAAGGGTCAGTCTTATATAGGCAATGCCTCAATCCTTGGAGTAAAGCATCTTTGCTCCTACGTGCCGACAAAGGATGAAAACGGCCAGATAAACGGCCTTATTTTTGCCGGCATTTCGACCCAGAGTGCCTACTCGCAGCTTAACCGCACGGTCACGGCTTCTATTATCAGCGGCGGTGCCATGCTTGTTTTATGCATTGTGCTGATGTCTATTTTTGTCCGTTATACCGTGACTCGTCCGCTTTCCAAGCTCACAGATCTGGCACGTACCATGGAACAGGGAAATCTAGGCCTTGAAAGCGGCAGTGACCTGAGCGCAGGAATACGCTCAAGTGACGAAATCGGCCTGTTAGCAGAGATATTCGAACGCATGATCCGCCGCTTAAAAGGCTACATAGGAGAAATCTCCACCATATTAGAATCTATTTCCGACGGAAATCTGGCAACAGGCACGACGCAGGATTATACCGGTGACTTTACTTCGATCAAAAACTCTCTGGACGGCATATTGAGCAATTTAAGCAGCACAATGTCCCAGATCGTCGAAAGCTCCGAGCATGTATCCAACGGCTCAAGGCAGATGGCCGCAGGCTCTCAGGCATTAAGCCAGGGTGCAGTAGAACAGGCAGGAGCTGTCGAAGAGCTGGAACAATCAATCTCAGATATTTCAAAACGTGTAGAAGAAACAGCTGCCAACGCCAGCCAGGCCAGCCGCAAGGTAGATGCGGTCGGCAGCCAGATCTTCGAAAGCAATCAAAAAATGCATCAAATGATCGTTGCCATGCATGAGATCAATAACTGCTCAAGCGAGATTGAAAAGATCATTAAGACGATAGAAACTATCGCTTCACAGACAAATATACTTGCGCTGAATGCAGCCGTAGAAGCCGCCCGCGCCGGCAGCGCCGGAAAAGGCTTTGCCGTCGTGGCTGACGAAGTCCGCAATCTTGCCGGAAAGAGCGCAGAAGCCTCCAAGAATACTTCCGCTCTGATCGAGAACACTTTAAAAGCCGTAGAGAACGGAACCCTGATCGCCGATGAGACAGCCATATCTCTAAGCAAAACCGTAAAGGGCGTCGAAGAAGTATCCGGCATTATCAGCAATATCTCCGAGGCAAGCAGCAATCAGGCAAGCGCCATATCCCAGATCACGATGGGAATCGACCAGATCTCCAGCGTGGTGCAGACCAACTCCGCAACCGCCGAAGAAAGCGCTGCGGCAAGCGAAGAATTATCCAGCCAGTCTCAGCTGATGAAAGAACTGGTGGGAAGATTCCGCCTGAAAGGTTAGAAATTGTAATATCGATCATTCATAAAGGCTGTTGTGAGGATCTTCCATCCCACAACAGCCTTTACACATACCCTAATATCCGTTTACCCAGACCGTCATCTCCCCGATCCCTCTGTTATTCCACAGATAATAAGGAATAAAACGAAGCTTTTGTTCATCATACGTTTCTTCTACATCCGCCGCGTACAGCGCGCCGTTAAACCCGGCGTCCGAAAGCCTCCTGCCACATCCCCGAAGCTCTACGGCGCCTTCCAACACATTTCCCCGAAGTACTTCCATCTCTTTCTTTGTACAAAGCGAAAGCCTGTGCAGCTCATCTCCGTTATCTATTTCCTCCAGGCAATATACGATCGGGCCTCTGGAGACCGCGATCTTTCCGATGTTCTCCTTTACCGATGGATTCGCACGGTTTATCCGCACCGGCATATCAAAAACAAGCTTCACGACATCCCCCGGCGTCCATTCTCTCTGAAAATGGATATATCCGTCCACATCCGTGAATTTCGTCTGTGCTTCTCCATTCAAAAGGATCCTTACGCCATCCGCCCATCCGGGCATACGAAATGCCAGCTCATATGTCTCTTTCCTGCAGTCTTCCACCGTGATCTCCACCTCGGAATCCCACGGCAGTCCGCTCTCGATCCTGAGCGCCATACCATTCTGCGGATTCTTCATTCTGCCGCCCACATAGAGATGCAGGTACAGGACAGAATCGTTTGCCGTCACTGCATAACTGCCAAGAGAAGAGATCAGTCTTGCCAGATTCGGCGGGCAGCAAGCACATTCGAACCATGGCTGCCGCTCATATTCCACATGCTTCTTCAACTGATCCTTCCGGCAAGCCTCCGGATTCACCTCCAATGGGTTTACGTAGAAGAACTTCTTACCGTCCAACGACATTCCGCTTAAGCAGGTATTGAACAGCGCCAGCTCCATCACATCCGCATATTCACTCCCAGGTTCTACCTCCAACATGCGCCTTGCCCAGAAGATCAGACCGATGGACGCACAGGTCTCTCCATATACCGTATCGTTGGGCAGGTCATAATCAAAAGTAAAAGCTTCGCCGTAATCTGATGAACCAACCGCGCCTGTGATATACATCTGCTTATGCACCACATTGTCCCAAAGTGTTGCGCACGCCTCCCATAGCGAGGTATCGCCGGTCTCTTTTGCGGCGGAAGCCATACCTGAATAGAGATACATCGCACGGACTGCATGGCCTTGCGCCTCCTTCTGTTCCCGCACCGGCTTTCCCGCCTGAAAATACTGTTCCTGGAACAGGCTGTCCTCCCAGTAGTATGTATTCCCGTACTTCTCGCGCTCCTGCTTAAAATACAGCGGTTCCTGTCCCCGTTCATCAATAAAATATTTCGCCAGTTTCAGATATCTCTCTTCTTTGGTCAGACAATAGAGCCGCACCAGCGCCATCTCTACAATCTCGTGTCCCGGATATGCGTGAAGCTTCCCCTCCTCCGGTCCGAATGTCCCGTCAATGCAGTCGGCGAGCCGGATGACTACTTCCAGTAATTCGCGCTTTCCGGTTCCTTCATAATAAGCGATCCCCGCTTCGATCATGTGTCCGGCACAATAAAGCTCATGATCATTCATCAGATTCGTCCATCTCTTTTCAAGCCCATTGATAATGTAATAAGTGTCAAGATAACCGTCCGGCTGCTGTGCCGCCGCGATGATCCGGATCACCTCGTCTGCCGTCCGTTCCAGTTCCTCATCCTTGTGCCAGGATAAAACATATCCTACCGCCTCCAGCCATTTTGCCACATCACTGTCCTGAAATACGCGCCCTTCGAACTTCCCTTCTTCCATGCCTGCCGCAATCTTAAAATTCTTGATACAATGGCTTGGCGCCGCCCCTTCTACCTGATCGTTCAACGCCTTCCACTGGTACGGGATCATCTGCGTCCGGACCGTCTCCATCTTCCCTGCCCAGAACGGATCGTCAATCTGATATGCGCCCGGCGGGAGCTGTGCCGTATAGATCTCACTATTCATTTTCTGCATTCCTCCTGTTCGTCATACATATGCTCTTTCCATTCAGCATATATTTAGCAACCAAAAAAGTCAAGCGGCATTTTCTTCTGCTTTTGCCTTGCGTTCCGCCGCCTGTTTCGCAGTCTTTGCCTCCGCAAATAAGATATACTTGGAACGTTCTGTGCAGATATACCAAATATCAACAAATTATTACATCCAAATAGACTTTCCTTTTTCGGCATGGTATAATACAAATTGTTAACGCAAATACCACATACGAGGAGGGATACTATGACAGATAGTCAAAAGCTAGATTTTCTCCTACAAAAGATGAACCAGATCGATACGAAAGTGGATAAACTCGATGGTCGTATCGACCGACTTGATACTAGCATGGAGCAGCTCGATAACCGTATGGAGCAGTTCGATACTCGCATGGAGCAGTTCGATTCCCGCATGGAACAGTTCGATTCCCGTATGAGGCAGCTTGATTCCCGCATGGAACAGTTTGATTCCCGCATGGAACAGCTTGATAACCGTATGGAGCAGCTCGATTCCCGCGTGGAGCAGCTTGATTCCCGGGCTACAAAAATTGAATTGCATCTTGAAAACGAAACGGATAAAAATATTCAATTACTGGCGGAAAATCACATCGAACTGATCAACAAACTGAACCAGGCAATACCGATCGCAGACAAAAATCTCGTATATGAAGTGAAAGTAAACCATCTCATCGGAGAAGTGAATAAACTAAAAGAAGATGTAGAGATTCTCAAAAAGAAAAGTGCATAATTGATTTATAAAAAGAGATTGCCGGAAAGATCACCTCTTCCTACAATCTCTTTTTTATTTAACGGATGTCACTGATGCAGCATCCCTTATGAATCTCTTGTCTCAAAGAATATATCAATTTTCTTCTTTATCTCATCCGGCTTTAAATATTTCGCCAGATAACCGTCCGGTCTCATTGATATCAGATTCTTAACTGTCTCCGGATCCGTCCTTCCGGTCAGGAAGATAACGGGAATACCTGCAAATGAATTCTCTGAGCGGAGCATTTCCAACACCTGTTTGCCGTTACATACCGGCATCTCATAGTCCAGAAGCACCAGATCCGGTTTATCCAAAATAATACACCGGATCGCAGCTACCCCGGAATCAACCATCGCGACGTCATAATCCTCTTCCAGAAGATTCTTCATCCCCTGCCGTATCGTAATAGAATCATCTACCACCAGGATCTTGCGCTTTACAGGCTCTTCCTGCTTCTGCATGAGATACTTCTCAACTTCCGTTACCGCGTTCTCCGCTCCAATCGGAACCGCAACCCCCTTCTTTAACAGATGCGGCGCGATCGCACAATAGGAGAAATACCCCGCTCCCGTATCAACAAGCAGGCTTACCTGCAGATTCTTCTTCTCAAACACATCTCTGAACTGTTCATATGTAAGAAGATTTTCCTCCTTAAGCTCATATCCGTCCATATCCGGCAGATGTTCTATAATACGCCCTACGAACTGCTGCGCAGTAAATCTTGCCGCATTGATCAACATGGCATCTAGCTTGCCGGTCTCAATCCCCATTACCTTCCCTACCGTATTGATCAGCAGCCTTTCTTCGAACACGAGGAAGATCTCGCACCTTTCCTCCTGATCCGCACCATAGACCAGACGGTAATACACTCCCTTTCCAAACTTCTCGCCGCTGTAAGTCTCACTGATCACTTGTGACTCCAGGTGGAACATATCATATACCAACTGGACGATCACCTTCTTCAAAGCCTCATGTTCCTCTTCCGGAAGAAGCTCTACCCATTTACTTACGCCCTCGCCCGTAATCGCACGGTCTTCCGTCAGAGTATGTCCGATCAGCCATCCGGCGCATACGCCCAGAAAATGGTCTACCGAATTCGTACAGTAATCCATCTCTTCCAACTCTTTTTCAAGCGCCGGAAGGGTCTTATTCCGAAATCCCTCATGCAGATGACGATGCATCTCCAGTCCTGCATAGCCAATGGACTCCATATACTTCTCTTCCTCCGCGAAATGCTTCACCGCGTGATCCTTAAAATATTTGATCCCTTCCTGGCATGCCCACTGGCTCTTCTTGTCTTCATCACTGAATGCAAACAATTTACTAATGATTTTAAAAAGTCTTTGGTGTTCTCTGTCAATCGTATCTACACCGATATTATACTCGTCCCTCCATGCCAATTGGCTCTCCATCTCTATAAATCCTCCTTCTCACTCAGTCTAACTCTTCATTAGATACTATTATAATAACAAGTATGGAAGAAAAAATCAATGACGCCTACCAAAAGTTTCTATTTTATACTTTTTTGCCTGCCCGTCACCCAGTTCCCCCAATGTACCGGCGCTTTATCCTGCTGCCGCTGCAATCCATTTCGTGTTCACATCTCTCCTCAACTAACCATATCCTGCATTGTATCAATTACTTGTACCAGTTTTGATTCATCACCAACATCCTGTACATTCATAGCAACACTTTCATCTTTTACATTCATAATCTCTTTAACCTCAGCAAGGCAATCTTCACATGTATCTGCCAATGCATCACAATCTATGTAATCTGTTAATGCATACAGACAATCGAGCTCCTGTGATCTTGCTTTTCTTTCAAGCCGCAATTCCTTGAGTCTTTTAAACACCTTATATCCCTGGGCAACGTTACAATTCGCAACTTCTGTCTCTTGCAGAATATCTTCGATCTCCAGATCAATCTCTTGAATCATTATCCGGAGATTTGAGATATACTGACCTGCATTACGATAAAATTCCGCCTGCTGTCTTGCAAATGTCAGCCAGTCATTCTCTTTTCCATCATATGGGGTATATTTTCTTTCCTCTGTCATAATGTCTTCACCGCCTATATCCTTAACTGTTTGCACCACTTTATAATTATTCTTTATATTTTCAACCGCTTTTTCTCTGTTCCTGTCTTTCAAAGCGTAATTTTCAAATAGCTCATCATATTTTCTCGGCTTATACTTTCTTGTTTCAAGACCTTTGATACTCTTTAATGCCTGCTTAGCCTTTGCCACATTCGCACTCGTACCTAAATTATTCTGAAAATACTCTATACGCATCAGCTCATCCTTGACATCCCTGCGCTTCTCGCGGCATACCCTTAGCAGTTCTACCAGATCAACCGCTTCTTCTTCATCCGTCTCACACAGTTCAACATAATGCAGAATATCGCAGATTTTCTGTTCTATATCAGAATGTTTCCTTGCCAGCTCATCTCTATAATCTTTAATTTCAGATGCTACATAAGTAAAATGCTCCAGATACTCTGCCCAATCCATCTCTGATAAATCATAGGAAGATACATTTTTCTCAGCTGGTTCTTGAAGTTCATCATAAGTAAGTTCTTTCACCGGTGAAATATACTCCCGTGTTTCATTTTGTTCTATAACTGCATCCTCCTTTATCTCTGGCTCCCGTTCCTTCAATAATTCACAGGACATTTCTACCTCACCTTCCTCTTTTATTAGTATCACGCAATAAAAAGATGACTTCTTTCCTACGCATACCCTGCTGTTCGCCTGTGCGTATGTAAACACCGTTGCTTCCTTCTCGTCCGCAGCCACGACTAGCCGATCTGCCTGATCTACTCTGAAATAATTACCGCTATAATCCATAATATAGCAAAGTGAATCTGCACTCATAGGAGCCTCCTTATCTTAAATCCCCATCCTCTTTACAAGTTTCATAATATTCACATATCACACAGCATTTTCTGCATCCTTTCGCATGTAATACCGTTTTTCTTATCCAATACCATAGTCTTGACACTCTAACACTCCTTCAATATAAAAATGAGAACCAGAAAGCGATCATCTCTTATCTGGTTCTCATTATAAAAGCTTTGGTGTCCGATAAACATCCCTTACAACGCAAATTTATGTTCTGCTATTTCTTATACTGTTTTACAAGCCTGTCAATCTCCTCGTTCATCATCTCAACTACGGACTCAGGGCCTGCAAGTGTCACCCCTTCTCCTAACCCAATGATCCAGGCAAGAAATTGTCTGCTCACCGCAACCTCGACATTTACCACAAACCTCTTGTCATCCAAGCGGATCATCGAAACATCTTTTCCAAACCGGTCGATCATTACTCCGGCAAACGAATTATCACATTCAATCCGCACCCACTTTTCCTTACCACCATACATTCCAAACATTTTTCTGGCATAAGCCGCCATATCAAAAGACTTAAGCACCTGTTTCCCTTCACGTCTTTCTCCGGTAGATTTAATATTAAGCATCTTATCCACTCTAAAATGTTTGATCATATCCTCTGAACTGTCATATGCGATCAGGTAATAATTTTCGTCATCCCATGACAATGACCATGGACTGACTTCGTACAATCCTCCATCATGCCTGAGTTCCATTTTCTTATCCACATTCCACTGAAAATACTGAAAAGTTATTCTCGAATTTTCCGCTATCGCTGTGTGAATGCTGTCCACATTATAGTAAATACTTTCATTCATTGTCTTTACTCTGCCTGCGACAAACACCTGTCTATGAAGCTGTGACGCCTCATACTTACTTGCCATGCCTTCTATCTTTTTTATCAATTCATTAGACTTCTTTGCCGTTATGAATTTTGCAGACTGAACAGAATCTACCAAAAGTTTGAGTTCAGCCAGTTCAAACTGTCTGTTTCCGATATGATAATAGTAAGTTCTGTCCTCCTGCCTCCCTATAACATCCAGTCCATACAATCGTAAATTTTCTATATCATTATAGACACTTTTTCTCTCTGCACTTATCCCATATGCAGCCAAAGCTTCTATCATTTCCAGCATGGTAATACTATGCGTCTCATCTGTACGTTCCAGTAAAATCTTCATAAGATATATAAGTTTTAGTTTTTGATTTGGCGACTTAGGCATATGACTCCTCCAAAAAGCAATGGATCACAAAAAAACTTCTCTTATAGAATACCACATGCATTCCTATAAGAGAAGCCTTTTCATTGACGTCAATCCGGATATCGAGATGAACATTGATATCCCGGACGACAGCTGCCCACTAATACTGAATCTCCCCGCACGCAATCATCGCACCTGCATCCCCCGAAGGCTGTGTCCGAAAATCATCCGCCTTCTCATGTATGATAACCGTATGCCCAATAACGTCCTCCGGATAAAACCTCCCTGTATACACCGCCATCCATGCCGTTCCATTATTGCTGAGCAGCGGCGGCAGATCGCCCGCATGCGCCGGATGCAGGGTATCCGCAGGATTATAATGTCCGCCGGCAGAAGAGAATTCTCCCTGTTCATTTTCCGTACATGCGCTTCCGGTATGGATGTGGAAGCCGTGATATCCCTGACCGCCCTCTCCTGATCTCTCCGGCAATCCCTGAACAGACGCCACAAGTACCGTTCCTCCGTATGTCTCGTAAAAATCGACTCTTCCTTTGATGTCCGGGTGGGTATTATTTCCTTTAATCTTGGCATATGCAGCGGGAATTTCCTTGATATTTATCATGTATGATCACACTCCTTGTGCAATCTTATGAATGAGAGTTGGGAATTATGCATATACTTCATTTATACTTCACCTACACTAAAAATCGTAGTCCTGTATGTACGATCTCTAATTTATTTTGATTATACATAAAATATAACGTTTCTAACGTTTCTCCCAAATAACCAATATAACGATCCTTTCGTTCCCAACCCCTAGGCTCACTAACCTGTTCAACTCGCTCCAAAATAGGAAAAAGCCAATTACAATAATCAACCAAAACTTTTTTCCGGGCTAAAATAATATTATAATTGTAGAGGTATTTCTGACGTAAAATAAATGTACATGCATCGGCATACTCTGGCCGTAATTCTCTCAGAGCCGTAAGCAGGGCTTGCCAATCTTGTTTAGCCAGATAACGCTTGTGATGTTCTTCTATATCCGGCTCATATGGCATAGGATACGGAAGCACTACATCCACTTCATTATCTTCCATCCGAAGCAGATCATCTTCTGATAATTCTAAAATTCGCCGATAATGAGATAACCCATAGTATGCTTCCCTATCTTCATTTTCTGTTAAACAATTTTTCCACATCCAATAAAGAACTGTCAGTTCCGAATAATTTCCGTTCTTTTGAGAGATATTTTCACCGTCAGAGTCTAAAAGCCCGGCGACTCGCTCTTTACAAAGTGCTGATCCTGCCTGAACCGGCACGATCCAGTTTGGCAGAACATGATCACTTTTCAATGGCTGGTCTTTATAAAACTTCGCTATAAACATATGGATATCCGCTCTATGACACCCCACCGGAAGCGCAGACAATGGCATAAACGCTTTATTACATATATAATGATACCCCATAAGCTGGGCCCAGCGTAACGATGTCAATCTGACATAATAATAGAATCCATGATCTTCCAATATTGTTTCAATATCACTCATTATATTTTCCGGCGTCGCAATTAAAACTTCTATTTTATTTTTCTCTTCTTGCGACATAATCTTTGAAAATTTATCCAATTCCAATACTGGAATTCCCTCTAAAATTACGGCATTATTTTCCTTTTGAGTTACCAGAAAACAGTGCACTTTCCGGTTAGGATACAAGCTGTGAAATGCCTGATATGTGCCCAATGCGATACCTTGCGCTCCGAATATTGCAACTTCCATCATTACTCCTCTAATTTAAAGTGCATATAACGTAGTTTCACACCATCGAGTCTGGTAATGCCGGATATAATACTTATAATTCATTCCCAGTGATTCGATAAACAACGGAAGATCAATAATATCCTCCGGTTTATGGTAGATGGATACCGCCATCTTAGGTCTGTACTTCTTTATCGTATTGACAGCCCCTTTCAATGTTTCCAACTCACTTCCCTCCACGTCTAGCTTAATATAAGTAGCCCTCCCGCCGGCAAGGATGTTATCTATACTATCCGCATTGACAGATTCCTTCCCACCGGCATCTACACTAGACGCATATCCAAAGTCGCTGTTCACATTAAATGTCAGAATTGTTTTTCCACTCCATGTAGCCAAATGATAAAGTTCAAATTCACACCCCGTCTCTTCCATCCTCTTTCTGCAGGTATTTATGCTATTTTGATCCGCTTCGAAAGCATATATTTTTGAAAGTTTTCCACCAGCCCATGCCGCCGCCCCTCTTCCAGTTTCTCCATCATAGCAACCTGCATCAACAAAGATTTCTCCGCCATGATCTGCTTGCAGTACATCCAAGTCGAAATACTGTCTTCCATAATCTGCCCATATATAGCCTTCCCTGATCTTCATAATCCTGCTTTCCGGAATCCCCATCACCTTTAGCTGACCATAGATATCATCCTGCACTTTTCGATCTACGACCGCGATCAAGACCGTACAATTCTCCCAGTCAACCAACAAACGTTCAGGAGAATCTACCACAAATCCTTCTGCTGTTTCTACCAAAGCATACTTGTTATCCACACAGCCAGCCACTTCTAATCCCAAAAACTTTAAAGAACGTATACTTGCCCTGCCGGCTCTGCCCGCACCAAATATAACAAACGGAGCCTCTTTTCTATCTGGATATTCTTGAAAAAAATTGTCAAGAATATATGAATTCCCCTTTCTACCATGCCGAATCGCTCCACTTATTAACTTTCTTTCCAGTACATCCGAATCCCTATGAATACAGAAATCGAACCAGGCCTCAAATATTTCTTTTGATTCCTCATCTTGCAGCTTGTCCATAAAGCTTTTGATTCCGTCTATACATTCTTTACAGTCCATGATCTGTTCCTTTCTCTAAAAAATTTTCTCCGAGTCTCTACCAGAAAATCCCGATATCTTCCTTCTTTACACCAAGCCTGAGAAGCTGCTCCCGGATATCGTCAAAATATGCTTCATTCCCTATAATATACTTGACATCCCCCTCGCATATCTGTGGTTGCCGGATAGGAATCCCTTCCAGAAAAGTCCCCCAAAGCCTGGCATCATTATCCATAAAAGCAACAATATTCTGCCTTTTATCATACAGTCTGTCAAATACAGCCTGTCCACGTTCACCACAGCCGAAAATGACATATTTCCATTCTTCCGCCTGAGCATTTATATATTGATAGTCATACAAGTATTGTCTATATACTTCGTCCAGGCTGTTTAGCAAAATCTGCAGTCTTTTCCAGATACCAGGCGGCAGATTATGTCCGCCAATCTGTCCGTCATCCGCTGCTTTCTTTAGCGTATTCACAAACCATACATATCTGTTCCTGTATTCCTGTGTCCGGATCTCTTTTTCTTCAAAACACTTACAGCAACATACGAAGGATTTCGCCATCCTGACGTACATTGCCTGCATCGCTTCTTCTTTCCATTTTTCCTGCTCCAATGCACGGAATTCATGGTAAGAATATCTGAGTTCTCTTCCGGAATTTGACGAGGATCCCTCCCTGCCAATACAGTAATTATATAAGCTGTCCTCTATGTATACCGCCGAATGTGCCGTTACATTCGTCCTATGTAAAAATCCAATGTCTTGAAAAGCTGCCCCGGGGCTTTCCGACAGCACGATATCATTTTCATTTATAAACGACCGTTTATAAATCCCGTTCCACAAATACCAGTCCTCTACAGGCACAAACGCTTGTTCCAATGGATTCACTATTTTTCGGTAAAATTCATGTGGTTTCGGAATCTCTCTCCGCCTGAAAACAAGCTTTCCTTTTCGGTCGATCCAGTATGCATTATAATTACATTTTACGATATCAGGATAACTTGTATCGGCTGCAGATTCATATAGTTTTTTATACATATCCTTTTCAATATAATCATCTGTTTCAACTATACCTATGTACTCACCTTCTGCTGCCTTGATTCCCTGATTTACCTGATATCCGTAACTCCTTTTCCCACTATGGATCACTTTGATACGGCTGTCACTTTCTGCCAGTTTCTCTATGATCTCCAACGTGCCGTCCTTCGATCCCCCGTCAATACATATGATATCAATATCATTCAAAGTCTGATCCATGACACTTCTAAGCGATTTTTCAATATACGCCCTCACATTCAACGAAGGCATTATGACAGAGATTTTACTCATATTGCACCTCTTTGCCTTTAGATTCCATACACCCTCTGGCTCCATCTTCATTCCCAAATTGAACTTATCCGGCATTTCTTATTTAATCCATAAATCTGTTTCTCCAACGATTTGCGAATCTCCTTCTTTTGGACAGACAACAGATACTGGCGGTAGCTTGAATCAAAAGAATCCGTCATGCTGATAATTTCCTTTTTACATATCTTCAATCCTCTAAGTGCTGTGTTATTATCAATGATTCCTGCAAGACGATCCAATTGATTTAACACGGTAAGATATTTCATAATCTCACGTCCCCAGTAGCCGAATCCAACAAGGAAAAATCTTTCTTGATCCAAGTCCGATATATACTTATGTAAACTTTTTATACATTCTACCTTTTCATACTCCAGCCGATGATACACAATCCCCTCATAAGGAACAGTTGGATTACAGAGGGTATTGATTCCCGCCACCCACTCTGCCTCTCTCCTGTCATCTGCAAATTCAAATGACAAAAACCCCTTTTCCTTAAATCTTGCAACCTGCTCATCTGCTATTACCTTCCAGTTAAAAGAAGCGTAATAATCCTCATCATATACCACGTCTCGAATCACATTCACTTCTTTCATCAAAGGGTTACAAAAAAACCTTGAAAGAATATCATGACTTTCTGAAGCCGATATTTTTATGTCTGGTCTATGTGCTTTTATTTCACAATATCTCCTTGCAAAATTGCGTACTCCCTCCTGACAATTTCTAGCGTCTATCATTTGTTTCTTACTATAAAGTATAGTCCTCATTTGGGGCGCGCCATCAGCACTATAACTTTCGGTTTTTCCTTTTTCAGACATAAAACTCATTTCCAAAATCCAGGCTTTTATATCCTTCCATTCCTGATCTGTTTCAGCATGGATATATCCCCTGAGATCATGCCCTTTTATTATATTCTGAATAGAAGTACTCCACTCTATACCAAGACAATGTACAGACTGTGTAGAAATCCCTTGCCTTTTCAACAAATTATCTAACAACATTCCCGTTGTACCTGCATATCCAATGTCAAAGGTAATAAACGGCTGATCCAATTTCATACGTTTAAAATACTTTATCGCCCCATCTCCAATTTGCTCATCTTCCAACGCTTTTTTTAATGCACTTCTCGACACATATAATTCTTCTACATAAAGAGGCAATTTTTTGCTCTGTACTAATATTTTTAATATTTCTGAAAAAAACTCGCCCTCCCGCATAAAAGGAAAGATTCTCTCTATATTTTCATGTATTGCAGTATCAATCACAAATTCCAATGAACCGACGATCAAAGGTCCATATATCATCGCGCCAATCATATACCAATACTGGTCTCGTTCATATCCCTTGATTCCTGTCATCAGCCTTACCGGCAATATATTCAGCCGGTCATAACGTTTTTCTTCCATCTCAAGAAAAGGAAAATATATCTCATTAAAGCTGCTCAGGGTATAAAGTTTTGCGCTGATTCCTTTCTTAACGGGATTTGTATAATCGGAAATGATATTATCTCCTGTGTGGCATAATTCATCAGGCAGTATCTTAAGTTGATCCATAACAAGATCAAACAGTTTTCCGCTGAATTTTGATTCCCCATAATCGCACGATATAAATATCCCATCCAATTCTATCCCGAATCCGCAACTATCCAGAAGTTTCCTTATATATTCAATCGGCCAATACATATCAGATATCAATACAACCTTATATCCCTGCTGTTTTGCCCTGATTATTTGTTCCGCTATTTCTTGATTTAAAATACATGCGTCACACTCGCATAGAAATTCCTGTTCCATCATATAGGCAACTGACGGAATATGTCCTTTTCCTTCACGATAAATATCATGAATATCTGCCTCTGCTCTTTTTGTCCGTGCAGCGATTTCGATTTCCTTTCTAAACTTTATCCATCCGCCGCAAGAAAAGTAAGGTTCTAAATACTTCTTATTTCTCTCATACATTACTCCAAAAATATCGCAGGGCTGTTTCACACGTCTTAATATAAGCGTGTCAAAGATATCAAAGCTAAGAACCCTGATTTTTTCACTCATATATCTACTTCTACCTCTCTGCCAGAACGTACAGACGGCGGGAATAAATTTTCAGACACACTCCAATATACTGTCCATGATCTTACAATATTTCTCAGCCTGCTTTTCCCGCGAGAATGCCAGAACCTTATCATTCCCTCTAAATCTGCCTTCACTGTCTAAAATGAAATCAATAATCTTCCTTCCATCAGTTGTTCCTATTCCCTTATCCGTTCGTTTCAATAATTTTGATATATCGGATCCCTCCGGAACGATTGCAAGTACAGGACTATCAAAAGGCAGCAACTCAAATGTTTTACCAGGAATCGTTGCCATAAGTTCTTTGTCATCAGGATGTATTGTACTTAAAACAACATTAATATATGCCGCCATTTGTTCAGAACGTACGGTTTCCTCTTTTTCAGGTTCTAAGACTTTTACTATCCCGTCTAATCCATTTTTCTTGATAATTGCTTTCAATTTATTTTCATTTTCTATTGGCCCTGTAGATCGAATTATAAACTCAATATGTTTCTTTTTATTTACTTCTTTTATACACTGTGCCAATAACACAAAGCTTTCCAACCTGTGTTCATAAATCACTCCGGCATAATATAAGTATTTGCATTCCGGCATTACGCCCCTGCATCCACTTCTACACATTTCCGGTGTATTTTCCCAGCCGTTATATACAATTTTTATTTTTTTTCGAGGATATCTTTTTCTCAATAGTTTTTTATATCCTTGCGTGACGGGAACGATTGCAGATGCATTTCTAAGTATGAACTTTTCTATAGCGATATCTAATTTAACATGGTGTTTCACCTTCTTGGGGATACCATCGGAAAAATCAACCATATCTCTAATATCCGCAATATATGGGCATCCTAATTTTTTTGATAAATACTTCGCCAGGTATATGCTGTCTATTTCCGGATATGTTCCGATGATAATATCAATATCCTGAAATCGGCTGCAATCCAGCTCCTCTTTGATCCTCTCATATCTTCCCATCGCTGACGGAGCCAATGTATTGAGAAATATCCCCCCAAAATCCATAGCATTACTCAAGATATTAAACGAAAATGATTTTGGCGTATATCCCGTACCCATTCGGCAGATCCGTGTAATTTGATCCTCGTCCACAGGGCATTCCATCCCCAGCGAAAAACCACTGCCTGAAATCTTATGCGCCACTGTTGTAAGCACATAAGGACGATATCCATATTTCTCAAAATATCTGCACATAATACCAAATCTCTTAGACGCGATCATGTTTAATGGCGGAAACCATTGCGTGACTATCAATACTTTTTTCAAAACACAAGACCTCTCCCCAAACAGTTTCATTCCAAAAATTCTTTTATGATTCTGGCAATTCTGATGCTTGCCTTTCCATCCCCATAAGGATTCACAGCATTTGCCATTTGAGCATACGAACTTTGATCCTGCAAAAGTTTTTTAAACTCCCGTTCAATCGTGTCCTTTTCTGTTCCAACCAACTTAAGCGTCCCTGCTTCCACACCTTCTGGCCGCTCCGTAGTATCCCGCATCACTAAGACAGGCTTCCCAAGCGCCGGAGCCTCCTCCTGAATCCCTCCGCTGTCAGTCATTACCATATATGATCTGCTCATAATATTATGGAAATCTATTACATTCATGGGTTCTTCTAATCTAACTCTTGGTTCCTTACCAAAAATTTCATACGCAATCTTCCGAATCGCCGGATTTTTGTGGACAGGATAAAGAATCTTTACATCCTCTACACTGTCAATCACGTTCTTGATCGCTGCGAACATGTTACGTAATGGTACGCCGAGATTTTCCCTTCTATGAGCTGTTAGAAGAACCAATCTTGATCCTTCCGCCCATTCGACGATTTCACTGTGGTAATCCTCCCTTATTGTAGTCTTTAAAGCATCAATAACTGTATTCCCTGTTATAAAGATCCGATTTTCCTTCTTTCCCTCCTGAATAAGGCGGCTTCTTGCGCTGTCTGTGGGTGCAAAATGAAGATCCGCCAACACTCCTACAGCCTGTCTGTTAAACTCTTCAGGATATGGCGACCACTGATTATATGTTCTTAATCCTGCTTCGATATGACCTACAGGTATTCTTAGATAATACGAAGCTAATGCCGATGCAAACGATGTGGTTGTATCTCCATGAACTAATACAACATCGGGATTTTCTTTAACGCACACATCACGCATCCCACCCAATACCCTTTCCGTAATATCGAATAAAGATTGGTTCTTTTTCATGATCGCAAGATCATAATCCGGAATTATATGAAATGCATCCAATACCTGCGTCAGCATTTCTTTATGCTGTCCTGTTATACATACTCTAACCTCTATATTCTTATCATTCCTCAACTCTTTGACCAGCGGACACATCTTAATAGCTTCCGGTCTTGTGCCAAAAGCTAACAGTATTTTTTTCATATTCAGCTCCCGTACACCACATCCTCAATGGATACGATCGGACACTCTATTTTACTTTCTAAATCTTGTTCTATTTCATCAAAAAAGAAGAAAGCTGTAACTATAATTGCATCAACATCGGGTAACGTATCGTCTGGCTGCAGCACTTCAAATGGAGCATATATATTATCTGCATTTCTATCAATCGCATACTTGACCGTGATATCCGAACCAGCCAGTTCATCAGCCAGGCGTTCCCCCAAATAACTCATTCCATAGATTGCAATTTCCTTATATCCATTTGTCACAAAGAAATCTTTCAGCTCTTTTCCATTTTGCTTATCAATGATCCATTGATTCATAACCTGCATAATAGCAAAGTGCTTCTGCGCATATTGCGCTTCCCGTACAGCTTTTTTATTGAACATATTCCCAACAGCGGCGGCTCCTGCTATCCCTCCGGCAATTACTGAAATCAAACCTGTCCCTAATTTCTTCATTTTTTTAATTCCTCCTATAATTTATATACATTTCTATCGTTACATACATTCCTCGTGTCAAGAACCACTTTATTCTTTAACTGATCCAGATCCTTGAGCAAATGATCATGCCCAACCATAATTACGACCATATCAATATTGTTAAGAAACTCCTGGTAATCCTGGTATTGATTTTTTACTATATTCCTTTGGACAAATGGATCATATACTTTTATTCCCCCTGCCAAATGTCGCTTCATACATTCTAAAAGCTGTAACGTGGGGCTTTCTCTTACATCATCTACATTTTCTTTATATGTCAGTCCATACAAGCCGATCCTTGATACCTTGGTTATTCCGTTTTCTTCCATAATTTCACATATGCGTTCCAAGACAAATTCAGGCATTGAATCATTTATCTTTCTGGCTGCAAGTATAATATTCGCAAGTCCCGGATAATCTCCTACCAGAAACCAAGGATCAACCGATATACAATGACCGCCTACCCCCGGACCCGGAGACAGGATATTAACCCTTGGATGCATATTAGCGATTCTGATAATTTCATAAACATCCAAATTATCAGTCCTGCATATTTTAGTCAATTCATTTGCAAATGCTATATTAATATCTCTATATGTATTCTCTACAACCTTAGTCATCTCTGCTGTCTTAATGTCGGTTACTGTAATTTCACCCTTGCAAAATGTTCGATATAGCTTTTTTACCTGTTGTCCTATACGCTCCTCGTCCGCTCCGATCGTCCGGTTATTATTTTCCAGTTCGAATACCATTCTCCCAGGAATAATACGCTCTGGCGCATGCACAAGATGGATATCTTTTCCTTTCTCATGTTCCTTGACAACAGTACGTATTTGCTTTTCGATCGTACCAGGAGAGATTGTTGATTCGATCACCAAAATGGATCCACTGCCACATACATCTAACACTGAACAAACCGCTTTTTTCACACAGACTGCATCCACTTTTTTACTCCTTTTTACATAAGGAGTCGGGACCGCAACTATATAAACATCTGCCTTTTCGTACTGAGTCGTAAATACTATGTTGTTCGATCTGGCTCTCTCAAACAGTTCCTGCAGTCCTTCCTCTTCGAATCCGACTTTCCCTTCGTTTAATTCGTTTACAACAGATGGATCTATATCCGTACCGACCACCTCATTACCCTTTGACGCAAGCATAAGCGCGGTCGGTAACCCAATATAACCTAATCCGATCACATTAACTTTCATTTCTATATCTCCTTCGTATTCATTGACTGACAACCGTATTTCTCCCACCATAACGAAAGAATGAATAATGCCCAAATACCTATCGGATCATTCTTTTTCTCATCCATAAATTTATGGATCTCACTTTCTACAAAAAACCCTGATTGAGCAGCAAACACCATTACTTTTTCCTTCATAATATTTCCAAGCCTGCCTCTGTACCATTCTATAAAAGGCAGCCCGAATCCGATCTTCTTTCGTTCGATCACCTCATCTGGGATAATCCCTCTTACTGCCTCTTTCAGAATATATTTGTGGACGCCTTTTCGTATTTTCAGCCTTTCCGGTATTCTCAATCCCCACTCGACAAGTTTATGGTCTAAAAATGGCACTCTCCCCTCCACTCCGACAGCCATACATGTCCGATCTGTTCTGGCAAGAAGAAGTTCTGGTAATCTGAAATTAAAATTTACACATGCCATCCATCCAACCGTATTTGAAAACATCTTAGCTTTACACTTGCAATATACATTTTCAAAATTATTCCATGTTTTATGATCGCCAATATCACGTATGAAATCCTTACAAAACAATTCCTTCTTTTGATCTTCTCCGATATATACCGTTCCCGAACCCCAAAAGATACCTTCATTTTCCGCTGCCCGTCTTAGAAGTTCCGCATTCTGTCCTGTTAATTTTCCTTTCCCTACGGTTTCCTTATATATTTTTCTTTTTACGATACCTGGAACCATCACATTAAGTTTTTCATATATTGAATGTCGTCTCCAGTATGAATATCCAGAAAAAAGTTCATCTGCCCCTTCTCCGACCTGCACCACTTTGATTCCATTTTCAACCGCCAATTTTGCAATATAATACTGAGATATCATTACAGGATCAGCTATGGGATCATCACACATTTTTTTTAAATCATCGAGAAAACGAATGATGCTTTCATCATCCAATATTTCATCATGATGTATTGCATGACAGTGCGCTGCTATATTCCTTGCATACTTGTTTTCGTTTTTATAATTTCTTGTCCCTTTATACCCGACAGTAAATGTATTCACTTCTTTCTCGCCCTCAGAAAAAAGCGCCAGATTGGTACTGGAATCAACTCCGCCCGAAAGAAATACGCCAACCGGGACATCCGCTATTTTGCGCAAGTTAGTCGACACTCTCAAGGTCTTGAGAAGCTTTTTCTGAATAACTGACTTCTCTTCTTTTAAGCTTGTTTTCGCTAAATAGCTGCAAGGATTCCAATAACATCTTTGGTTGATTTCTCCATCTGGCTTTAGCTCTATATAATTGCCTGCCGGTATTTTTTTTATCTTCTTAAACAGTGTGTTTGGAGCAGGTACTGCTAATAGAGACAAAAAATCAAACATTGCTTCTTTGTCGATCTCACGACTTTGATCATAATCCTCAAGAAGAGCCGCCGCACTCGAAGCAAAATTAATCCTGCTATCAGTCATCCCATAATATAAAGGCTTGATTCCCAATCTGTCGCGAATCAAATAGACGGTATCCTTTTTCTTATCCCATAATGCGATCGCAAACATCCCCCGGAACTTTTTCAGACACTTTATTCCCCATACTGCATAAGCATGAATGATTACTTCTGTATCCGAATGATCCGTCTTCCATTCTATACGCTTAATCTGATTCAGTTCTTTTCTGATTTCTCCATGATTATATATCTCACCATTAAAAACAATCCAAATATCCTCATTCCTATCACACATTGGTTGGTTCGCTGCCTCAGACAGATCAATAATGGCAAGCCTTCGATGTACCATCCCAATTCGTCCGCGATCCAATATTTGCATACCTTGCCCATCCGGTCCCCTGTTTGCTATAGAAGCAGACATTCTATCCAGGGTGTTTCTATCCACTTTTGTTCCTGTTTTAATGCATATACTTCCGGCTATACCGCACATAATAAACCGCCCTTCTATTTCAATAAGTTCATTTCCTTAAGCCGTATAATAATCCTGTCAACATGCTTTTCCCATGTGTGGAACCTTTTTGCATCATCGCATGCCTGCTTTCCCAGCCTCGTCCGCAAAACATCGTCTTCAATCAAAGTAACGATCGACTTCTCCATTTCTTCTACATCACCCGCTGTAAACAGTAAAGCGTTCTGATCATCATGAAGTATTTCTCCTATCTGATTTAACTTAGATGCCGATATCGCTTTTCCCATTGCCATATACTCAAACAACTTTGTGGGCGATCCAAAAAATTCACTTCCGTCTTCGTTCGGAATATGCGGCGCAACTAAGATATCACAGGCAGCCAGATATTCCGGGACATCATCCGCCGGTACCGAACCGGCACAGACTGCATGATCCATAACTCCTTTTCTTTTCAGGATCCGTTTGACATTATCCAGTGTATTTCCCTCTCCGATCATCAACATCTTGACTTTATTTCGATAATTTTCATGATGCTTTAAAATATTACCGAATGTTTCTGCTAAAACCTCCGCGCCATGGAATTTGGCAAAAGAGCCGCAAAATCCCACAACAATCTTATTATCCAACCCGCACTTTTCTCTTATCCGTTCGCCCTTAATAGACGGATTGAATTTATTCACATCTACTCCATTGAAATTCACTAATATCTTGTTTCCTGGAATCCCGGACGCAATCAAACTTTCTTTTAACTCTTTGCTTACACATACGATCAAGTCCGATTTTTCCAGATTTAAACGTTCGATTTTCTCGGCAATATCTCTATATTTAAATCTTAAATTATCCCAATTTTTCGAAACCCAAATCTCGCTTCCATTCCATTCCAGCACAAATGGGACTTTATACTTTTCTGCAGTTTTTACACCTATGTAATCATAAAGGCTGCATCTCTGATATACGAATACCGGTTTCTTATTTCCCTGCCTGCCCTTGACTGTTTTATATGCCGACAGGTTCAGATACATTTTTGCCTCATCGTAATAATCTCGGAAACCAGTAAGCGATATTTTTGTAACCGATTTATCCATGAGATTTTCCGGAAGGAAATCCGTTGTATAAACCTCCATTTTCCGATATATTTTTTTCATCTCGGAAATTACTCCTGCCGAATGAGCCACCGCACCTCCCGACTGTATACCAAAACACATCGTTGTCTTAATATAGACCGGATCACTTGTACCTTGTATTTTTTCTGATTTGTGTTTGGAAATACAATTGACATCCGCACGCACTCTCTTTTCCAGTTCACTTAACCACTTTTTTTCCTTTTCTCTATTCACAGCAAGAAATAATACACTGGCCGCAATCAAGATTTTACTCTTTGTCTGATCCCGCAGAATAACTACAAATGGACCGAAAGTCCCAAATACTTCCATTATTTTATCCGTTATATAAAGAATCGAATCAATATCCGCCGTTATGAATTCAACGATCGGACTCCACTTATGGTTTCTAATTTTGTTCAATTCATTATAATAATATATTTCCTTGTTTCCGCTAAGGTTGGGATTAAACAGCAGCAAATCATCTATCACATATACTCTTTTCATAGTGTTTTCCTATATTTTTAATACCCTTGCGGTCCCGGAATCGTATCGCAGAACTTACAAAGATTGATATTGGCACGATTTTTTCTCAAGCTTCGTCTGATTCGCTGCGCACGTTTGGAATACCACGCCTCTCTTAATGTCATCTTATTTACATCTGCCAATGTGTTTTTTCCATATGGATCATTGCAGCACAAACTGGTTTTCCCATCTGGTCTTATAATCATCTGCTTATACGGAAGGATGCAGGACATATGATATGTTTTTCTTTTCTTATTATTTGGAGATTGCCCGCCCCTTGTATCCAAAACCTCGTGTACTTTACGAATATGTATTTCTACTTTCCTGTCTATTTCTCGGTTACTCTTACATACCGCATGTATTTTCTTTGCATTCTCATGCAATTTTAAATCATCATCATAATTATCAATCACCATTCTGTCCAGATACGGAATAATTTCATTAAATTTATCTATCGTAACCAATGTCCCGTTTGTATACATATAAAGAAAAGCCTTTGGCACTTTTTCTCTGGCATATTTTGTAAATTCTATAATTCGAGAATCCAAAAAAGGCTCGTTGTTCGAATGAAGTGCAAGTCTACCCGAATAGTTTAATTCACCTAATTCATCTATGATCTTCTTATATAACTTTTCATCCATCTTCCGCAGCTTCCTGGGATCAATGTGCCTGTTTACCGGGCAGAATGGACACTCTCCGTTACATCTGTTAATTACTTCTATCTCTATTGAGGAAAACAGCGGACACGTTTTACCATCATAATTCTTTTTTAACCATTCTTCTGTTTCTTTTTTGATCGTTTCATACAAATACCTCTTTTGAATCCATTTACATAAATCTTCGTATTTTTCTTTTTTCATTATTTTCTTTGCAAACTTTCCAATGTTCCATAAAACAAAAGTGTCTGCCGTATTAAAATGCAATTCAATATGCGGTTCTGTTTCATATCTATTTACTATCATAATTAATCTTTCCCCTCATTTTTCCATATCCCACAGAATAAAAATCATTCCGAAAGTCAACTGAAAATGGCTTATTTGCATAGTCTTTCACATTTATCTTTGATTCTGTAAACGTGATTTCTCTTATATGGTCAAGCCCGGCATAATTCTCTCTTACAACGATTTTTTCTCCGGTACATTCCAACAAGTATGCTCTGGCTCTTTTCTTCATTCCAAAAGTGCCGTTAAAATCATTTTGCTCGGTTCCCGTTACGTAAATCGTATTATGTGCTTTCGTTCCTCGGAATATATTCCTGATCTCAGGAGCCGCCGTATAGACATATCCGCCGGGATCTCTGACAATATAGTTACCGTCAACCATCAACTCGACTGACAATTTATCATTATGTGTATGCCCTATCAGATTTGTATAGCGAGTCGTGTCTATCACAATACTAAAGAAAACTCTTTCACTCCTGAAGATCAATAGCCCAAACTTTTCAAAATACTGTACAGACCGTCCTGTGAATAAATCATCCCGTCCATGATCTTCGAACAACATTGTTTCTTCTGAATACGCATATTCATTTAAGTCATATTTTTGATTATTCTCACAGCGGATTTCTTGTACATATTTTTCTCCTTTCAATGAAATGGCACCCGATAATACACGGATCAGGCTTGCCTCTAAAGGAAGCTTTTCCACATATTGTTCAAAAATACTCTTTTCAAACAAACCTCCCATGGATGAAAGCAAGCCGCTATGGTTTATGGCATTATCTTGATCTATATCTCCTAACAGCGATAGCTTTATAAGCCTGCCGCTGTCATTATCCCCGATCTGAACTATCTCATCATTCTGTTTCATCACGTCTCTGGTAAAACGCCCCATATTAAGCAATCGATCTATATACCATTTAGGAAAAAAGGTGTCGCTTTCAATGTCATATTTTTGCTTTGTACAGGATTTCAACCGTCTGACCAGGGAGCTGTCATATTGCTGAAACGCTCTTTTCCTTGTACTTCCCAACACACCGTATACAAGTGCAGTTGCATATAGTACAAATTCACTGCTTAGCCTGTGATAACTTGTGGATCCCTCAAAATGGCTTCCCTCCTCATGAAACTGACGCCCCATCTGCTCTATAAGCTCCTGCACTCCAAATACAAGGCAGGCATCTGACCAATCACTGCACGGAAGATATGAAGATGCATAGATAATCCCGACAATATTGGAAAGATAGTGATTCGAACTTTCCCTGCCAAAAAATTCTAAATTCTCCATCAAGTAATCCAGACTGTTTCTTAAGTGTTTCTCAATCAGACGATCAAACCTGTCATCTAAATCACCTTCATCATCCAATTGCTTCAATATGTCATAAGAGACTGCTAAATTGACAATCCTTACCGATACATCCATAGGGGCCGACCACTGAACCGTTCTTCCCACTGGATTCATATATATAAAATCAAATACTTGATCCTTGTATTCCCTGAATATCTGGCTGCGTGATTCTTTTTCAAAAACAGCCAACATTGCAAGCTGTGTCAGATGGTATAATCTTCCTAGCTCCCATGGACATTTAATGTCCACTCCGGCATATTTCCCCACACTCTTTTCACATGTGCATTTCGAGTGATATCGAAACGGATCAAACGAGTATCCGCTTTTATAGTCCATGTACCAATTAATAGGAACATAACCGACACCGCATCTATTTTTTAATCTGTATTCCGATATCAATCTCAAGATTCTGTCAACTCTGGAGACATATCTGTGTCCATATGCTCCTTTCGCTTTCATTCCATAATAAATTCTGACATACCCACTACCCAGCAAATCAAATTCATGGTTTTGACTCCTCCTGCATACTTTTCTTAATTTATCCACAGTATTGGAATCAATCTGTATTTTATTGACATCTATATAAGAATTCATTCGCTCTTCATCTCGCTTCATATTTTCCTTAATGTGATACCACAATCCATCCGATTATTTGTTTACACTATGAGTCATCTGAAAAAAATGATTTGGAGGTACATTATTGATAAGCGCAATAATACACCACCCACGGAAGACCCCCCTTCATTCTAAAACTCCACACAAATCCAAATATATTTTTTAATGTTTCTCCGCAGCATTTCCTGATCCACAGCCTTGGAAGATATCCGCCTTCTTCAATTTTTACAATTTTCATATTACACTTTTCAACAATATATCTCAGTTCATCCGCAGCAATGGGATTGATATGCCCATAATGTCTGTCGCCGTCTCCAAATTGATGAAAACGACCATAAAAAAAGAATTGTACACGTGAATACCATGAGGTTATATTCGGCGTTGACACAATGATCCAGCCTCTGTATTTCGTCAGCCTTTGAAGGCTGCGGAGATATTCCCATGGATTTTCAACATGCTCAATTACCTCAATCCCTAATACCAAATCGTATTTTCCTTCATGATCCGCAATAAACCCATTAACCATTTCTTTATTATTAAAATCCAATTGTATGAATTTTGTATTTGCTTTAAAATCTTCTGCATTTAAATCCACAGAAGTGATTTCCCATCCTGCCGTGTCCTTCTTACGGCTCTGACCGATATCATATAATCTCTGCGACAAAGCGCCCTCCCCACATCCAAAGTCAAGTATTTTGGCATCTTTGCGTAAATATTTTATACATATATCAGAAATCTGTTCATGAAGCCCCCAATCTGCTTTTATCCGGATTCCCTTATAATATCTGGCTTCTTTCGTTTCTAGCACACTTATTTGTTTCAACTTTTCCACATTAAAACTCCCCTGTCCCTCTTATTAATGTCTGGTTTTTTCAAACACTAACAAATGTTGCATACACTTCTTTCCGCGTTTCCCTTTCATAAAGCACATCAGCAAAAAGTCAATCATATAATCTATTGCAATCGCTATTCGTTCTGATTGTTGAAAATATCCAGATCTTCTGGCAAAATTCCACAAATGAGCTTCTTCGTATACTAATTTCATTCCATTTTTTCTAAAAAGTGCAAGCCATTTCTCGTTTGATAAGGAATAGACATGTGGCGCCGGATCGTTCCATGTGGATTCGATCAATATCGCTTTCCCGCCCACTCGCAGCTTTTTTCCGATCTGTTCTATCGCTTTTTCTTTTACTGCATAAGGTAAATGCAAGAGAACCGTAATACTCGTAATGTAATCAAAACATCCTTGAAGAATCGATAAATCCTCTATACTCCCCTGATGGCAGATATAACCTTTCTTTCTGCATATCCTGACTGCATTTTTTGAAAGATCGATCCCTTGCACCTCCACTCCCCGGTTACGAAAATAGTCAAGCCACCTGCCTCTTCCACATCCTAAATCTAACAATCTCTTTCCACTGATATTTACCTCTTTCAAGTAACGTGAAATTGCAAATTTCTGCACTCTATCAAAAAAGCGGTTGAACCAAACCGGTTTATTTGGAAAATTGACCGAAGCCAAATCATTTGAGCATCTGCCATGAGTATTTTCCCAATAGTCTGTATATTGCTCAATTGATAACTTTTTCATCATAACCTCCGTATTTTACTTTTTGCACTGCTGTTTCGCTATTAAAAGCATATTGCAATTCAGCTGCAGTTTTGTTCTTATTATGTTCTTAAGAGCATTTACCCCCCCCCCCACGCGTATTTCCTTCTCGGTCATATTTCACCATCAAAGAATATCCACAATTCCGAAAAAAGTGTTTCCATTGCCTATAACTTTTTACATTGATATGCATTTGCTCATAGTAAATCTGCCTGCTACTTTTTACCACCTTATCACCTGTAATTTTAAAATACAGAGAGCTTAACAAAGTCTGATCACTCAGACAGCATATATTCAATCCATTAGGAGTATGCATGACAATCTCTCCTCCACTGCTTAACATCCTTTTACATGAACATATCAATCTCTTCATTTCCCGATCGCTTAAATGCTCAATTACATCGTTTAAAATAATATAATTAAATTTTGTCTCGCTTCTAAAATGATTAGCATCACAACAATAAAATACACAATTATCCTTCCCGGTGTCCCTGACTTTACATTTCGCTTCCCTAATACTATTTTCATTGAAATCCAAGCCAACAAATTGCCCATTTCCGGATGTTGATTCCATAAGCCCCAACAAAAGATTGCCAGAATCACATCCGATTTCTAATATATTATCCGATTTTTTTATTTTATCTTTCAAATAACGAAACGTACTTATTCCATAAACATGAATCGGATATTTCGAATTAACTAAAATTACAGTCGGATGATTTTCCAATATTTTTCGGTATTCATCATCATAGAGATCTTTTACATCCGAAGAATCTAAATAAGGACGTATTTTTCTAAAAAAATCCTCTATGATCTTTGTTCCTTCATCTTTAGGACAACGTTCTAACCAATTTGAAATTTGTTCCTTCAGTAAATACATCTCACTTCATTCCTTATTAGATTATAGTTTTTCTCAGCTTCTTTTTGATAAAAGCGAACCCATTCGACGTCTGTACTGATATCGCCTGTATATACTTGCAGAATTAATTGGCTAAGTTTCTTGAGATCGCCGTATTCATAAGTGTGCATACCTCGAGTCTCTCCAGTATTTGTAGCGATTACTGGTAACCCTGCCAGAATCGCTTCAATACGTGATATCCCGTAACTCTCATACATGACCCCACGTATAAAAACTGTAGCTGCTTTCATAATAGAATAAACTATGTCGTTATCCACTCCTTGCGCAAGCAACAATACATACTCCAAGTGAGCAAACTTATTTCTGATTTTCAGATATTCTCTGTCTTTAGCCGAAAAATTACCATCTATCAGAATCACTCCGATATCATCTCTATATTCCTGAGGCAAAAGCTTCAACGCTGCAATAATATCCTGAAATCCATACTCTTTTTTGCATGTCCCTACCGAAACAATAATATATTGATGCCTTTCAACGAACGTACGGATATTTTTCGGTAATTGACGCTTTTTATATTTCCTTGGAAGGATACTTTTTATAGTCCGGACTTTACCTCTATAACCGATTTCTTCCACAAGCCA
>OFGR01000785.1_pt1 | contig 29198 bp, 19 predicted proteins | sample 1521811 | NCBI WGS metagenome assembly OFGR01 (sample SAMEA3504098, study PRJEB24116) | mouse gut metagenome | biome: mouse gut; feature: mouse-associated habitat; material: faeces | place: Denmark | collected 2011
CTACCCGGCTGTCACACGCAAAGCCGGTGACGAGCCTGCCGTTGTCTGTCTTTTGCGGGTTGGATACATAGTCGATAATGTCACTGACCGCTTGGCTTTCGGTGCGGCCCTTGCCGATGTGCAGCGGCATGATGCGTGTAGTTGCCATGATGGAATCCTCCTCTCTGAACTCGTTTCTTTTATTGCAATAAATCCTTTTGGCGGGTATAATAAAATAAAAATTTTTCTGCACCTCAAAGGAGTGCCTTTTATGATAGAAAAATGGATAGCAGAGGCAACGGAATGTGATTTCAAAGTTGCCGTTGAAATTAAAAAACCAAAAAGCTGGCTGAAAAGCGTCAGTGCCTTTTCTAACGGTATTGGAGGGACGCTGTTCTTTGGCATTGACGATAATCAGAATACGGTCGGCCTGCCCGACATTCAAGGTGATGCCGAGGCCATCAGCCGCTTTATTAAGGAGCGGATTACACCCATCCCTCAATTTGTGCTGACCCCGTTTCAGGAAGATGGAAAGGATATGCTTGCCTTAAAAATTCCAGCTGGAACCTCCACACCCTATTACTATAAGGCAGACGGAATTATGGAAGCCTACATCCGGGTTGGAAATGAAAGCGTGGCTGCTCCTGATTACATCGTCAATGAACTGATTTTGAAAGGAACACACCAGTCCTTTGATGCGCTGGTAACGGATGCCTCCAAGAAAGATTATAGCTTTACACTGTTGGAAGCAACCTATCTGGAGCGTACAGGACTGCGGATGGAACCGCCGGACTACTGTTCTTTTGGCCTTGTGGATAAAAATGGGATGCTCACAAATTCCGGAAGGCTGTTGACGGATCAGCGCATTGTTTTTAACTCCCGCATGTTCTGCACCCGCTGGAATGGTTTGGAGAAAGGCTCTATCTTTGATGATGCACTGGATGATAAGGAATATGAGGGCAATCTGATCTATCTCCTACAAAGCGGCTGTGAATTTATCCGAAACAACTCCAAAGTCCGCTTCGCAAAAGAGGCGCAATATCGTGTGGACAAACCTGATTACGCAGAGCGGGCAGTAACCGAGGCTGTGGTCAATGCCCTGATCCATCGGGATTATATCGTTTTGGGCAGCGAGATTCATATTGATATGTACGATGACCGAGTAGAGATTGTGTCACCAGGTGGAATGTTTGAGGGTGCTCCTATTCAGGAATGTAACATCAATACAATCCGCTCTGTACGCCGCAATCCAGTCCTTGCAGATTTGTTTCACCGTATGAAATATATGGAACGGCGGGGAAGCGGTCTGCGTAAGATCGTAAGTGAAACAGAAAAACTGCCAGGGTATGAAGAATATCTCAAACCGGAGTTTTTCTCAACACCATCGGATTTCAGGGTGATTTTGAAAAATGTGAACTACATCATGAGCGGTACTTCCACACATGAAACCACACATGATACCATACATGACCTTGCTTTGACGCAAAAACAGGTTCTTTTATTGGACTTCTGCACCAAGGCCAGAAGCAGAGATGAGATGCAGTCATTTGTTGGAATTATAAACCGCTCTCATTTTAGTAAGGCTTATTTGAAACCGCTGTTGGCATCTGGGAAACTTAAAATGACCATTCCTGATAAGCCTAAGAGCCGAAGCCAAAAATATATTGCAGCAAAGGAGCAATAGACCAATTAAGGGTGTTGCTAAAATCAGCCCCCTCAATAAATCTGTCAAATTTATAACCAATATAAATGTTTGGTGGTATTTCTTTTCGACGTAATTAAAACATATAAAGCACACTGCCAAAAACACCGCTTATCAGCATTATCACAACAGGATTTACCTTCCATTTACGAACCATGAACAGCATCAATATCAGTAAAAACAGCGCTTTCCAGTCAAGCATAGCGAATTTGATATCCGATCTGTTTTCGCCATACAGTGCGAACTGTATCATAGTGAACGCCGCTGAAATAATCAATCCCAGCGAAGTGGATTTTAGCCCGTTGAGCACTTCTGTCACATAATCAGATTTCTGGTGCGTCTGGAAAAATTGATAGAGAGACAGCGAAAAAAACACCCCGCACACTACACAGCCAATAGTTGCTGCCAACGCTCCTGCTATTCCGCCAATTTGCAGCCCAACAAAGGTCGATGTATTGACTGCTAACGGCCCAGGCGTCATTTGCGAGATTGTTATAATATCTGCAAACATTTTTTCGCTTATCCAGCCAGTGTTCTCAACAACCTGTTCCTGAATCAGAGGAATAATCGCATAGCCTCCGCCTATGCTCAGTAATCCGATTTTTAGAAATGAAATAAATAACGTCCACACCATATTCATGCCTCTTTCTTTTTATGATAAAATACCTGCAAGATACACAATGCACAACAGGCCAAGAGAATCAATGCCACATTGATACCCAATATAAAATTTGCGATAAATGCCAATGGAATCATTGCAGATAAAAAAAACGACTTTTTCTTCAAGACCATCGCGCACATATCTGCAATTAAATCCACCATCAATGCGGCTACTCCCGCCTGCATACCTTTTAAAACAACGGCAACAAGCACATTCGAAACAACTGCTTTATAAAAAACGGAAACAAACGTAAGAATCACAAGCGGCGGAATGACGGCGGCGAAACAGCTTATAATAGCTCCCACCATTCCGGCTGCTTTGAATCCTGCCAAAGCTGAGAGGTTAATGGCAATTGCACCAGGCGTTGACTGTGCTACAGCAGCCATATTTATCAAATCTTCCTCTGAAAAATATTGCTTTTTGACTACAAAAAATCGACGAACCATTGGAACAACTACATAACCGCCGCCAAATGTAAACGCACTGATAAACAAATTAACGCCCAAAAGCCATATGTATTTTTTAATACGACACTTCATAATCTTCTTCCTCCATCCCCATTCTTTTTTTATTTACCATTCGAAACATACATTTTATTATAGTAGTTGCTGTGCAATCTGTAAAATGCTATAATTTTATAGACTCTATCAATTTTATTCATGTCAGAAGGAAAACAAAATGGTTTTACGATATTTAGAAATTTTGGAAGCGGTTGCAGAAACCGGAACTTTCACATGCGCTGCAAAAAAACTGTATATCACACAATCTGCTGTCTCACATGCTGTTGCCGAACTAGAAAAGCAAGCAGGAACTGCTCTTTTTGAGCGCCTTCCAAAAGGCGTTGTTCTGACACAATGCGGTGCTTCGCTTTTGGAAGAATCTCGCAGTATTTTGACAGCTTGCAGAAATCTGGATAGAAGAATCGGTCATTTGGAAGAAAATACACCGATTCACATTGTATCAAGTATTACTATTGCCTCTTTTCTGCTCCCTGAAATCTTGCACAGATTCAAAACTTCCTTCCCTCAAATTCAGGTTTGCGTCCGAGTTGCAAGTGCAAATTCCGCTATTGAAATCCTGCAGCGCGGAAATGCGGATATTGCATTTTGGGAAGGCGTGGCTCCAAAGGGTAACTTTCATGCAATTCCTCTTGGTTCCTATCAACTATGCGCCGCCTGTGCGCCAGATTTTCCTATGACTGAACAAACACTCTCTCTAAACTGCTTATGCAGCTATCCATTATTGCTCCGCGAGCCAGGCAGCGCTATCCGCGATACTTTTGACAACACACTTGCGCTTGCTAATTTAAAGGCAGAACCGATTTGGGAAAGTGTCAATTCCCTCGCCCTTATCAAAGCCGCGGAAGCAGGTTTGGGCATTACAATTCTGCCTGAAAAATTATTATTAGATTCCCTGCTTTTAAAGAAGCTGCGTTTTGTCCGCTTAGAACAAAAAACTATGAAAAATCAAATGCTGGCATTATTTCACAAAGACAGATACATGACAAAACCTTTACAAAGCCTGATAGAACAACTTAAAAGCCAAAATGTTTTGTGTTCCTTTTAAAAGCTTGAGCGCCAGCGCGCTCAAGCTGCAAAAAACTTCGTTTTTTGTTTCAATGGTCTTAGCGTTCGCAATTTTCTATATAGTTAAAAATGAGCGCCAGCGCGCTCAAGCTGCAAAAAACTTCGTTTTTTGTTTCAATAGTCTTAGCGTTCGCAATTTTCTATATAGTTAAAAATGAGCGCCAGCAATTTCTTATAAAATAAAAAAGGCTTCTCCCTTTTGTATGATGGTCTTGGCTGGCTTTGCCGCATCAAGCAGAAAGGAAGAAGTCTTTTTACAATATTTACAGTTGTTCTTTGGTTGCATCACCAGTAATTTATGCATTTGACAGCAGCGGTACAAAACCGGAAATCCGTTCACGCGCCACGTACAATATACTGTCCATTCGGGCACTCATACTCCATTTCACCAGCGTCATAACACCCTGCTCAATTTCAATACAGGTAATACAGCGTGGGTGCACACAACTGCCTGTATTATAATAAAAAGAAGGCTCATTTGGCATCACTGGGCGATGTGTATGCCCTGTAATCAGAATACGTTTGTTTTCATATGCCCATTCATTCAACCGCGTCTCACATTTGTTTTTCACACGGTAATTTTTCGCTGCGCTAGTTGGATCGAGTACGCCCAGATTTTCCAAGGGACTCCACAGATATCGGACGCAAAAACACGCCACTCGCCAAAATGTAGAATTAAATAAGCTCGCCTGGTGTCCATGTGTAAGGTACAGCGCACGCTGCGGCATGTTTGGAGGACTTAGTATGATGCCCTCATAGAAAGAATATGGAAGCTGCATCTTATTTTTCTTTTTTATCATATCATGATTGCCATAAATCAGATACAACCTGTTTTCGCGGTGCATCTGCATAAATATCTCAAAAACCTCATCATGCACCTCAATAATGTTTTTCATATTGCGATTTTCCCACAGTTCATCTCCATCACCAAGCTCAATATAAGTAAATCCTCTTCGGTAATAATGTTTCAGCGCTGCAGAAAATAAATGCTGATTTTTCAAAAAATTGTCGGAGGAAGTTCCAATTCCCCTGTGACAATCGCTCATCAGGACATAGCGTGATCGATATGTCAATGGAAGGACTGGGGCATCTCGAAAAGCATGCCCCAGCCGTGATGAAATACTCACAGACGTCCCTTCCTACAGCATCGTTTGCGGCAGCAGCGCTCTTTCCGATGACAACGTTTGTTGAAACGACGTATCCGCAGCAGACGCCGAAACGCTCCCGGAATAAAATAATACAGACATAAAACTCTGTCTTCTGTACATTGAAATGGCTTTGTAACCCACAAGTACATCTTGCAGAAAATTTTATTTTTCCACTGTGAAAAACGACGCCAGAAGCGCGTACACAGCTTATAGCGTACCTTGCGTGCACGGTTAAAGTGAATTGTCACGCAGAAACCATTGACTGAAAACTCCTGTTCCGCGCATCCTGCCTTGCGCAGTCCACTGATAAAAGCAAACTGCATTCTTTTGTCTGGAAATCGTATGGTTGCCTTCATACACAAATCTGACGGCCACACAAAACTTCCTGCAAAGAATGCCGTAAGCCACCAATGATTTTGCGCAACCTTGACACAGTTATTGTTTTTTCCGCAAAGCACAAACGAACAGTGCAGCAGCTCTGTGTTTGATACGGCCTCAAACCGTGTCGTCTTGTACTCTTGTTCAGAAAGAATCCTGTTCGCATGGTAAATACCGATTTCGGCGCCGGCATTGATGCCATACTGGCCTTTCCAAAGTTCAATCAGCCAAGTTTTGCCATCATAGTCAAAGTAGACTGGCAGCGCATCAAAAACCATCTGAAAACGGGGTGCCATATAGTCATAAACCCAGGCATACCCTGCCTCTCTCTGCCAAGCGTCCAGCGTACTCGAAAAAAATCCGCATTCGTCATGGAAACAATAGCCAAACGGCCTGACAAGTTCTTCTACCATGCAGCATTTCTGGCATTTGTCCATGCACTGAATCTTGCAGATAATTTTCTTTTTTCGAAAGTGAAAAAAAATACTGCAAAAAAGTGCAACAAGTAATAAAAAGATTAGGAAGAAATACATAAGTCATATTCCAATCTATAATTTTATTATAGTTTATGTTGGAATATGACTCTTTGTGTAAAAAATTTTAATTCTCAAAGTAATCCTCAAAACTTTCGGAAACAGCTTGACAATGGTACGAAATCATACTATTATAGATGGTATGATTTCGTACTAAAGAGCATTTAAAAATTTATTTGAAATGAGGTAATTTAATATGAAAGCTTATTGTTCAAAAGACATGAAACGCCTAAATTATCTGGTCAGCGAAATTGATGCCACTTATCATGAACTCGCTTTAAAACTTGGGATATCAGACAGTGTTATGACTATCCTTTATACAATCTGTGATAATGGCGAATCCTGTCCATTACAGGAGATATGTCATCGTTCTGGAGTCAGTAAACAAACAATCAATTCAGCAATCCGCAAGCTGGAAGCCGCAGGAATTGTATATCTGGAACAAGCCAGCGCCAAGAGCAAAACTGTCTGCTTAACTGAAGAAGGAAAGCTATTTGCCCAACAAACTGCGATTCGCATCATTGCAGCAGAAAATGAAATTTTCGCCTCCTGGTCAAAGGAAGACGTTAATCAATATTTGGAGCTGACAGCACGATTTCTGACAGCCATCAAAGAGAAGACCAAAAATTTTTAGGAGGGTTTTTATGAGAATCATTACGATCAGCCGTGAATTTGGCAGTGGCGGCAGGGAACTTGGCAAATGCCTTGCTGAATTATTAGAATACGACTATTATGACAGAGAAATTATTACTGCAATCGCTGAGAGCAAAAAGCTGGATGAAAATTATGTTTCAAGAGTTTTGGATAATCATGGATGGAAAAATATTCCTCTATCTTTCAAGAACTCTTTTGTATCTACAGTTTCTTCTATGCAGACCAGTCTTTTGCTAGAACAGAAACGCGTGATTGAAGAAATTGCAGAAATCGACAAAAATTGTGTAATTGTTGGAAGAAATGCAGATGTCCTGCTGCAAAAATACCATCCATTTAACATTTTTGTGTGTGCAGATATGCGTGTTAAAGTTGAGCGGTGCAGAAAATCCGCATCCAAAGAAGAAACGCTCTCCAATAAAGAACTGGAACGCAAAATTCGTAGCATTGACAAAAAACGTTCCCAGACTAGAGAACTTCTCACAGAAAGTAAATGGGGGGACAGAAACGCATATCACCTTATTATCAACACTACCGATTGGACTGTTAAAGATTTAGCACCAGCAGTAAAACATTTTGCGAACTGCTGGTTTCAAAGGCTTTGAAAGGAGCAATGTAATAGAAATGAATATCCAACTATCTGATCATTTTACATACAAAAAACTTCTTCGTTATACATTTCCATCTATTATCATGCTGGTGTTCACATCTATTTATGGTGTGGTTGATGGTTATTTTGTGTCAAATTATGTCGGAAAAACGCCATTTACTGCAGTTAATTTTATTATGCCTTTTTTGCTGATTCTAGGCTCCTTGGGCTTTATGTTTGGAACCGGCGGCGGTGCATTAATTGCCAAGACACTCGGAGAAGGCGAAATTTTAAAAGCAAATCGCCTGTTTTCTTTGATTGTTTATACATCTTTTGTCTGTGGTATTGTGATGGCTGTTTTGGGGATTTTATTTATTCGCCCTATCGCATCTATGCTGGGTGCACAAGGACAATTACTAGACGACAGTATTGTTTATGGACATATTATTTTGGTGGCAATCCCTGCATATATTCTCCAATATGAGTTTCAGTGCCTGTTTGCTACAGCCGAAAAACCAACATTTGGACTTTATGTGACAATTGCAGCAGGACTAACGAATATAATTCTTGATGCATTGTTCGTCGCTGTGTTTGACTGGGGGCTCCAAGGTGCCGCTGCTGCTACAGCTGCCAGTCAATGTGTCGGCGGCATCATTCCTCTCATTTATTTCGCACGTCCAAACAGCAGTTTGCTGCGTCTTGGACGAACCCAGTTTGATGCAAAATCTCTGGGAAAAACTTGTGTAAATGGTTCTTCTGAGCTAATGAGCAATATTTCCATGTCTATTGTAAGTATGCTTTATAATGCACAGTTGTTAAAATATGCAGGCGAAGACGGCGTTGCCGCCTATGGCGTACTGATGTACGTCAGTTTGGTATTTCTGGCAGTATTTATCGGATACTCTGTTGGAACTGCTCCAATTATTTCCTATCACTTTGGCGCAGAAAATCACAGTGAATTAAAAGGATTGCGCAAAAAAAGCCTTCGCATAATCGGTATCTTTGCAGTGATTATGCTTGCCTGCTCCTATATTTTGGCTAAACCGCTGTCGATTGTGTTTGTTGGGTATGATCAGGAACTTCTTGATTTGACGAGTCACGCATTTTCAATTTTTGCGTTCTCCTTCCTCTTTTCGGGATATGCTATTTTTGGATCGTCCTTTTTTACAGCATTGAACAATGGGCTTATTTCAGCAACAATTTCCTTTGTGAGAACAATGTTATTTCAAGTTGTGGCGGTTCTTATTTTCCCACTATTCTTAGGAATAGACGGTATTTGGTTCTCTATTGTGGTGGCAGAACTGCTCGCTGTTGCTGTGACAATTCTTTTTTTGAAGGGAAACCAAAAGAAATATCACTATTAATCTAATTTGGGCAGGGGTGATTCATTCGCCCCTGCCCGTGTTTGACTCAATTATTTGATCTGTCCTTCCAACACTGTCTTTGTCTCTTCGATAGCCTTATCAATTCCTGCGGGATTCTTGCCGCCTGCTTGTGCCATGTTGGGACGTCCGCCGCCGCCTCCTCCTACAAGAGCAGCAATTCCTTTGATCAGATTACCGGCATGAGCGCCTTTTGCCATTGCTGCATCTGTAGCCATTGCTACAAGATTCACCTTTCCATCCATATTAGATGCCAACACAACAACACCTTCGCCGAGTTTTTCTTTAAGCTGATCGCCCAAATCTCTCAAACCATTCATATCGATTCCGTCAACTTTTGCTGCCAAAAGCTTCACACCCTTGATTTCTGTTACCTGATTCATAACATCTCCAAGTGCTTCTTTGGCTGCCTTGCTCTTTAGTGCCTCGTTCTCACTCTGCAATGCCTTTATTTCAGACATCATATGTTCAATCTTTTCAACCAAAGCGAAAGGCGTTGTTTTTGCTGCCTTTGCTGCCGCTTCCAGCTCATGTTCCATATTCTTGTAATATGCGAGTACATTGTCACCTGTAAGCGCTTCAATACGGCGCACTCCTGCCGCAATACCACTCTCTGATACGATTTTAAATACAGAAATATCACCTGTCTGTTTCACATGTGTACCACCGCAGAATTCCTTCGAGAATTCTCCCATTGATACCACGCGCACTGTCTCACCATATTTTTCATCAAACAATGCCATTGCGCCTGTTTTCTTGGCCTCGTCCATCGTCATGATCTGTGTTTCTACTGCAATATTCTGAGCAATTTTCTCATTGACTAACTTCTCAACAGCCGCTAATTCTTCTGCTGTCATCGCCTCAAAGTGGCTAAAATCAAAACGAGTACGCTCACCATCCTGATAAGACCCCTTCTGCTGTACATGTGTACCAAGCACTTCGCGAAGTGCTTTCTGCAGTAAATGTGTTGCAGAATGATTCTTACAGATTTTTGTACGAAGAGATTCTTCTACATTTAATGAAACCACATCACCAACTTTTATCATGCCGTGTGTCATTTTGCCGACATGTCCTACTTTGCCTCCAAGCAGCTTAATGGTATCCTCAACAAGGAACGTGCCAGAATCTGTTGTAATAACGCCCTTATCCCCCTGCTGTCCGCCCATGGTAGCATAAAAAGGTGTTTCCTCCACTATAATAGTACCAATTTGTCCGTCTGAAAGCGCTTCTACCAGCTCACTGTCTGTTGTAAGCGCAGAAACCTTGGAAGAAGCAGAACATTTATCATAACCAACAAATTTCGTCGTAATGGCAGGATCAATCAGTTCATACACGGTTGCATCTGCACCCATATAATTCGTAACCTTGCGTGCTCCTCTTGCCTTGGTGCGCTGATCTTCCATCGCTTCCTGAAACCCTTTTTCATCAATCGAAAAACCTTTGTCTTCCAAGATTTCTTGTGTCAAGTCAATTGGAAATCCATAGGTATCATACAGCTTAAATGCATCTGCACCCGACAAAACTTTTTCTCCGGACTTCTGCATTGCCTCTTCCATCTCAGAAAGAATTGCCAATCCCTGATCAATCGTCTTGCTGAACTTTTCCTCTTCCTGTGTAAGAACTTTAAAAATAAAGTCCTTTTTTTCTTCTAATTCTGGATAGCCGTCTTTGCACTCTTCAATCACCGTCTTTGCAAAATGAGCCATAAAAGTGCCTTCTATACCAAGCATTCTTCCATGACGAGCCGCACGGCGGATAATACGTCTAAGCACATATCCGCGTCCTTCATTCGTAGGCATAATACCATCAGAAATCATAAAAGTAGCAGAACGAATATGATCTGTAATCAATCGAATTGAGATATCATTCTTTTCATTTTCCTGATATACAACGTTTGCTGCTTCACAGATTTTATCACGGATTGCTTTCATCGTATTAATATCAAATACACTGTCAACATCCTGAACAACAACTGCAAGCCGCTCAAGTCCCATACCTGTATCTATATTTTTTTGTTCCAGTTCTTCATAGTTGCCTTTGCCGTCACCATTAAACTGTGTAAATACATCATTCCATACTTCCATAAAACGGTCACAGTCGCACCCTACCTTACAGTCAGGTTTGCCGCAACCATATTTTATTCCTCTATCATAATAAATCTCTGAACAAGGACCACAAGGACCAGCGCCATGTTCCCAAAAATTATCGCATTCCCCTGTTTCAGGGTCACGATAAAAACGTGTTATTTTTTCAGCAGGTACGCCAATCTCATCAACCCATATACGATATGCTTCTTCATCTTCACTGTAGATAGATGGATAAAGCCGCTCTGGGTCCAAACCTACCACCTTTGTCAAAAATTCCCAGCTCCAAGCAAGCGCCTCATGTTTAAAATAATCACCAAATGAAAAATTCCCGAGCATCTCAAAAAATGTAAGATGCCTTGCTGTCTTTCCTACATTCTCAATATCGCCTGTTCTGACGCATTTCTGACATGTCGTAACTCTGCGTCTTGGCGGAATCTCCTGTCCTGTAAAATATGGCTTTAATGGTGCCATACCTGAATTGATAATCAATAGACTGTTATCATTATGAGGCACTAATGAAAAGCTCTTCATTGACAAATGTTCTTTGCTCTCGAAGAATTCCAGAAACATTCTTCTAAGCTCATTCACTCCATAGTTCTTCACGATTATTCCTCCAAATTTTAAAAATCAAATTTATCTGCAAAGTAAGCGTCAAGCTCTTCAATCTTGATACGCACCTGTTCCATTGAATCACGGAAGCGTACAGTCACTGCCTTGTCCTGTTCTGAGTCAAAATCATATGTAACACAGAATGGTGTTCCAATCTCATCTTGACGACGATAGCGCTTCCCGATATTTCCTCTGTCGTCAAACTCGCAGTTATATTTCTTTGAAAGCTGTGCAAATACCTTCTCCGCACCCTCATTCAACTTCTTGCTCAAAGGAAGCACACCAATTTTTACTGGTGCGATTGCCGGATGAAAACGAAGCACAGTACGCATATCGCCTTCTCCAAGGTCTTCTTCATCATAAGCGGCGCAAAGAAATGCAAGCACAACACGATCTGCTCCAAGTGATGGTTCGATAACATATGGTATGTATTTCTCTTTCTTTTCATCATCAAAATAAGACATATCCTGTCCTGATGTGTTTTGGTGCTGTGTCAAGTCATAATCTGTTCGGTCAGCAATTCCCCAAAGCTCGCCCCATCCAATAGAAGGAAACAAAAACTCAATATCTGTAGTTCCCTTAGAATAGAAGCAAAGCTCCTCTGGTGCATGATCACGAAGACGAATTTCTTCTTCCTTAATGCCAAGGCTCAAAAGCCAGTCCCTGCAAAATCCTCTCCAATACTGGAACCATTCCAAATCCGTTCCCGGCTCGCAGAAAAATTCCAGTTCCATCTGCTCAAATTCTCTTGTACGGAACGTAAAGTTTCCAGGAGTAATCTCATTTCTAAAGGATTTGCCAATCTGTCCAATTCCAAAAGGAATCTTCTTTCTTGAGGTTCTCTGTACGTTCTTGAAATTCACAAAAATACCCTGTGCTGTCTCTGGTCTTAAATACACTGTATTTTTCGCATCTTCTGTCACACCCTGAAAAGTCTTGAACATCAGGTTAAATTGACGAATATCTGTGAAATTATGCTTGCCGCAAGTTGGACAGACAATTTTATGTTCTTCTATAAAATTCTTCATTTCCTCCTGAGAAAATGCATCGATCGGCTTCTCAAGAACAATATTGTTTTCTTCTGCATAGTCCTCTATCAGCTTGTCTGCACGAAAACGTTCATGGCACTCTCTACAGTCCATAAGCGGATCAGAAAACCCTCCTAGATGCCCAGATGCTACCCATGTCTGGGGATTCATCAGAATTGCGCAATCCACACCGACATTGTATGGATTTTCCATAACAAATTTCTGCCACCATGCCTTTTTTACATTGTTTTTTAATTCAACACCAAGATTTCCGTAATCCCATGTATTGGCAAGTCCACCATAAATTTCTGAGCCAGGGTATACAAATCCTCTGCTTTTTGATAATGCTGTAATTTTGTCCAATGTCTTTTCCATGTTATATTCTCCTATCTATTTTCCTATTTCATTTGAATACAATGATTCCATAACCTTCTGCCAACGACACATCTGCACTCTTTTTTCCAACCACAGTCACACCGTCTCCAACATACAAGATTTCATCAAAACAGTTTACACGTATTGGTTGCACTTCTTGCCCTTCCTCTGGTTTTTCCAGTTCCAAAATTACAATATGGTTGCTTCCCATTCCTAAAAGTTCCGGTTTGGAAACCGTTGCATTTTCAGAATTATCTGAGGCAGCATTCAGCGTCACATCGAGATCAAATCCTGCCTGATTGGCACCTTGTATCGTTCCTGCAAAAAAATGCTCATTGTTAAACCCTGCATAAGAATTAAAATTGTCAAATTCTATCTGCACATTGGTAAAACCATTCTCTACCTTACAGCTTTTGAGTGTTATATTTGCTTCTGCATCTTCTAACTTGTATTCTTCTATACTCGTCTCAATCATTGATTTTAACCCATTCATATCATAATCGCTTTCCTGAAAATCTTCCACGATTTTGCTTGAGATGCTTCCGTCTTTTTTCAGAGAAATAGAAGATACTGCTGCATCATCGTCCATCTCCTCATCTGTTCTTTCACCACATGCAGCAAGTCCCAGCATACATATACACATTATCAAAAATACTGTTTTCCCTGCCCTCATAATTTTTCTCATTTCCATACCCCCTGCCTGCTTTGGCAGACATTATTTCTATCATTATCAAAAACTTTTCAAGCTTCTAAAAGTTCTGCGTTTTATTATAAACAACTTATTCAAGATTTTCAAGTATTTCAATACTTTTAAAATTCTTGTCCAATACACTTTTACATATTTTTTGGCTAAAAACCCCTAATTGCCGCAGCACATCTGGCTTTACACCAAAAGAAAAAAGCTTTTCAACAGGTGTATTCATTATGTAATCAATTGTGTAGGCGGTAGACTGCATAAGCGTGCCTCCATCCCCTGTTCCTGGAAATTCTCCATTTAACATAATTGCCTTCAATTCAAATACATACCTTACAAGCCGATGGTCAAAACTTGGAGATGTCAGTGCCCGCAGCGACTGATACAAAAGCTTTAGCATCGCGGTTTCATCATTATTTTCTCTGGCATAATAATCGCAGAATTCAAGAAAGTACATTCCATAATAGGCTCCTACAAAATCCTGCCGAAGTTCCTCAAAATAATTGGTTATCTCCGCATCAGACAAATTGTAGGAATTTCTGCCTGTATATAATGTAAACTGGCCAAAAGAAAACGGATTTGTCGGTGCCATCAGCCGATTGCCAGGCTTCCTTGCTCCCCTGGCAAAAGCTGATATTTTTCCCCGTTCTTTCGTAAGAAGCACAACTCTCCTGTCATATTCCCCAATCGGTTCTGCTTTTATAATAATCCCTGTTAGTATTAGAAAATTCTGTATACCTGCATTCATGTATCTCTCCTGCCTTACTTTCGGTTTTTTCCATATCAGGATGCCCCTTGTAAGCCAGATAGTCGTATACCTGTCCTGTCTGCATAAACCGGCTCCATCCATCCTCGTACATTTAATGTCCCTGCCCTTTCTGTATCGCATTCTCTTTCACCGTCGCTGCAAGCAACGATTTTTGAAACTTGCCTACACAAGTAGGGTGTGCTTATGGAACAATTTTATTCATTTTCTTTGGGGTCATAGCCAAAATTCTTTATCATAAAATCACTGTCGCGCCAGTCTTTCTTTACCTTTACCCAAAGCTGAAGATTTGCTTGTTTCTCCAACATTTCTTCGATTTCAGGACGCGCTAATGAGCCTACTTTTTTGAGCATCGCACCGCCTTTTCCAATAATAATACCTTTGTGCGAATCCCGTTCACAGATAATTGTTGCATTGATATCAACAATCTTTTTTCGGTATTTCATTGATTCAATCGTGACTGCCACACCATGGGGAATCTCTTCATTGATGCAGCGCAGCACTTTTTCTCTGATAAGTTCTGCTACAATCTGCCGCACTGGCTGGTCTGTAATAGTATCTTCATCATAAAATGCAGGTCCATATGGCAGATATTTCATAATTTGCTCTATCAAAACATCGGTGTTGTCAGCCTTGAGTGCGGAAACTGGCACCACTTCAGCAAAATCAATCTGTTTTCTGTAAGCATCAATATATTGCAGCAGTTCTTCTTTTTTAACAGTGTCTATCTTATTCATCACCAAAATAATGGGGGCTTTCACTTTTTTGAGCTGCTCTATAATATGCTGTTCTCCTGCTCCAATGTAATCCGTTGGCTCTACAAGCCACAGAATCACATCCACTTCCCTTAAACTATGCTCTGCCACATTCACCATATAATCCCCAAGTTTGTTTTTTGCTTTGTGAATCCCAGGCGTATCCACAAATACAATTTGTCCTTCCTCGGAATTATATACTGTTTGTATCCTGTTTCTTGTTGTCTGCGGTTTTTTCGAAGTTATCGCAATCTTTTGTCCTATCAGGCAGTTCATCAACGTGGATTTCCCTACATTTGGCCTGCCTATGAGTGCCGCAAATCCTGATTTGTGTGTTTCGCTCATGTAACTTTTGTCCTCTCTTTTATCAATCGAGTAGGAAAAATTTTCCTACTCGCCGTGCGCACAATTTAACGCATAATTATTTTAACAAGTAAAAAATTAGTGGAAAAGATTCTCAACTTTCATAAATAATTCTTTGTTCTCCTCAATTGATTCGCTGTTTCCTACTACACATACAGCCTGTTGGCCAATCAACGTATCTAAATAACTTGCAAGCGCCCTGATATCATCCTGTGTGCACATTAATACCTCATTTCGTTCTTTTTGTACTTCCTCATAATCAAGGTTTGTCAGATATGCACCGCAGGAACGACTGCCTTTTGCTGATGGTGTTAAAGGCATATCCAAATCACTGACTGCACCGATAATATATTTGGTGATTGTACGTTCATCCGCATGGAAATTTCTAATATAATCACTTGTATGCTCAAAAATATCAATCGTTTTTTTGAGATTTGGGTCCCGGTATGACACAAGATAGCTGTCTCCTGTTTTGCCAAAATTGCACATACAGCCATATGCGCCGCCCTTCACACGCACATTCACCCACAAATAATCATATCCAAGAATTACTTTCAATACTCTGAGCGCACCTGTATATCTATCATTCGTACCTGTCATATAATTTCCTGCCCTGCACACATATTGAATCTGTGCGGAAGTAGAAAATCCTTCGTTTTTCTTTGTCGTCGAAAGCCCAAAGCGTTCCTTCTTGACAGGTTCTGTAAAAAGTTTCGATTTCATCGCAGGCACAAGATCTACAAGTTTGTCAAATCCGTCTTGGGAAGCGGTTATATCTACCATCAAATTTTCCGGTCGGAAAATCGTTTTTGTCAGCTCTGTAAGCTTTTGAAGCAGTTTTTCTTTGTTTGTGTCAAAATCGGCAGTGAGTTCTTCCAGCATTCTATAGCAGGGCAGACCACTTACAAGTTCTGATACCGCAGCCGTCTCGCTAAAATAAGACATTGCCCTGACTGCCGCAAAAGAATGGCCTGCAGCCATCATATCCCCCTGCATCCGTGACTTTAGCTCCCCAAGAATCTCAAGAATCCTGCTCTCGTCCGCCAGACTAGAAGCAGTCATAATCTCTGTCATAAGCTCAAATGCTGCCGGAAGCTCATCATACATTGCTTTTGTTTTTACCTCAAAAGTCATCTTGTATTCATCGAGCTTTTTGGCATTGACATAAGTGTTTACAGAACTTACAATACCGCCTGTATGAATATTCATTTCATTAAATAATTCTCCAAAGCTGTATTTTTCGGTATCCACAAAGCCTAATACATTCTTTAGGATTCCAATATATGCAAACAGGTCTGCTGGTATATTGGCAGCATCGAATATCAGTTTGATATAGCCAATCCCATTTGTAGGAATATCGTGAAACAGAACTTTTGTATCATTGATACTTCGAACCTCATTCACGAATCCTTCTGCGTCCTTTTTCATATCCTTTCTTGTGAGCATTGGTATCTTTGCAATATCTTCTGGAGAATCCTCTGCCTCCTGAAAATCATGCAATGCCTTGGTATCTGCAATAAGCTGCCTGATTTCGTCCTCACTAAGACTTGCTTTATAAGCCGCAAGCTTTTCTGTAAGTTCTCTGTCATTTTGGGCTGTCAATCCTTCTTTGGGTGCCACCACAACAATTGATTTATGCTGGTTTTGAATCAAATAATTCTCAATCAGCTTTTCGAAATAATCTGTGTTGATTTTCTCCTTTAAATCTCTAAAGATATCAATTGCTTCAATCATATCAAACGGCATATTATCATTGTATAGCCAAGAATCAAACATCTGCAAACCATACATCAGACCCTTCGGATAAGAACCAAAATCAGCCTCTCTGTATCGGAATTCATAATAATTTAAGCCTGCAAGCAATGATTTTTTGTCAATACCTTCTTTGGCTATCCGCGCAAGCTCACTCTCTATGGTCTCAATAAATTCTTCCTTCTGTGAAACATTTGCGTTTTTGGCAACCACAGAAAAATATGGCTGATAAATTCCATTATCATAGACTGTATATACTTCTGTCCCGATATTTTTGCGTATCAGCGCAAGTTTTAAAGGCGCCGCAGACGCAGAGCAAATTGCATATTCCAAGATCTGCATTGCAAAATAAAGCTCTTTATCAAGGCTTGTCCCTACAACTGTATTGTATGATAAATACGTATTGTTTTCTAATGATTCTCCTTCCATAATCGGATATTCTTTGTATATTTCAACAGGCTTTTCAAAGGCCTTCTGCTGTTTTAATGCAGAGTCAACCTCTATTTTGTCAAATTTGCTCAAATATTTTTCGTCCATCCATTCCAACTTTTCCACCATATCCATATTTCCATACAAATATAGATAACTATTGGACGGATGATAATACTTTCCGTGAAATGCCAAAAACTGTTCATAGGTTAAATCCGGAATCACCTGCGGATCTCCTCCCGATTCCACACCATACGCCGTATCAGGAAACAGAGAATTGACCACCTCTCTGTAGTGAACCTCATCAGGTGATGAAAAAGCGCCTTTCATTTCATTATAAACAACTCCGTTGAGCGTGATTGGGCTGTTCTCATCCTCTATCTCATAATGCCAGCCTTCCTGCTGGAAAATTTTCTTTTCTTTATAAATATTGGGATAAAAAACGGCATCAAGATACACATGCATCAAATTCTGAAAATCCTTGTCATTGCAGCTCGCTACAGGATAAACGGTCTTGTCGCTGTAAGTCATAGCATTGAGGAAGGTGTTGAGTGAGCCTTTGACAAGCTCCACAAAAGGGTCCTTTACCGGAAAATCCTCAGAGCCGCAAAGCACTGTATGTTCTATAATATGTGGTACACCTGTGGAATCTGTAGGCGGTGTACGAAATCCAATATAAAACACTTTGTTTTCATCATTATTTTCAAGAAGCGCAATTCTTGCTCCTGTCTTTTTATGCTTCAAAAGCCAGCTCATTGAACCAATATCATTTATCTGCCTTTTTTGAATGACCTCGTATGCACTTAAATCCTCAATTTTTTTCATGAATATTACCTTCCTTTTATCCTATTCTTTTTATACGTACACTCAAAGTTTCTTTGTGCCTTATTTTGTGAGATAATCTTTTGCCAAAGATTCCGAGCGTACATTTTTAGATACTGACTACCATAAGGGCAAGCTTTGAGATAGAGATATCCTCTATCATCACACTGCCTTCTTTGACACGGTTGCTGTATGCACTGCAAAAATTTTTTAATGGAACTGCTTTGTGAATCCACTTGTTCTTGATCGTTTTTCCAAACCCTTTCTTTTGTGTCTGGTAACAAATCCGTACTGTCATTTTTACCTGTTCAAAAATCCGATAAGAAAACGCTTCTGGAGATAGTTCCAAAAGATGATCTGTCATTTTCACGTTCAAATCTGTATCCTTTTTTATATAGGCACTGATAATTGCCTTCCATTTAAAAGGAACATCTTCCTTGTCCATCATTTCAGTATAGGTTAACTCCCTACCAAAATATACACAGCTTGTATCCTGAATTACATATTTAAAATCATCATTATTTTGCGTATTCATTTCTGTCTCCGTCTATCATACATCACTGCTCTTCTTTTTGGATATAGTCAATATGATCTGCCGAAAAATTCACCGCTTTCCATACCTCATCCTCCGAAATTCCCAGTTCATCAGCCACTTCCTTTGCTGTAACTTTTCTAAGGTAGCTGTCATACAATTCTTTTGCCTTATCATTGACTTCATTAACCTTTCCAAGCACATTATCATCAATTTCACGGCTGTCCGAATCTGCATGAATGTATTCCTCCATAGCATTCATAATCATCTTCGCTATAAAACCTTCAACCTCTTCAATGCTTTCTACACATGCAAGCATTGTAACAGCCGCAGCTACAGCAACATTACCCTCTCCGATTAAATCCTCCACAAGCGCTCCCTGTCCCGCATAGAGCTTTGAAAGCTCCACCACCTGCGGAAGGTAAATTTCTACAAGCTTTGCCTGTGCATCACGATCCTCTGCCAACGCTGACATTGTAACTGCACGTTTTTCACCATCAGACACAATAGGAAGTTCTCTCAAATCAGCCAGGTACATCTCAAGAAAATTAACATCCTCCGTTGATAGGTTCTCTTCCTCGTCACCAGGTTCATCAATCCCTATATGATTTTTGCGAAAATATTCATGAATGAGTACAAGCTGCTCCTCCTTTAAATTCCATTCACCAAATGTCTCACGCACCTGCTCACTCGTAAGCATATTCCCCTGAAGTCTTGCACTATCTTTGAGCTGTTCAAGAATCTGTGCAAAATTTGTCTGGTTGAACTCCATCTTCCAAAACCTCCTGCAATCCTATTTGACATGCGTATGCGTGAAAAGATGATCTTGGCAATACTCATAATTTCCATTGCACTTTGAACAGAACCGAAACTCTGTATCCGGATTATCTTCACTGTTTTTGCCGCAGACAGCACATTTATGCTTTGCCACACTCATTGGCTTGGCCCGCTTTACTTCCCTGTTATAATCATGACGCCGTTTTACCTGCCTTGGCGACATCCGCATACGCAGATTGCTCCGAGTCATCAAGAAAAATATCACAACATTTAAAAGCGACGCCCCGATTACGATTTTTCCAATGATTCCATTTTGCAAAAACTGCACCAGCAAAAGTATGACATATGCAATTCCCATCCATTTCACTTTGATTGGAATGATAAACATCAGCAATACCTGCACTTCGGGAAATGTAGCCGCAAACCCAAGGAAAATAGACATATTTACAAAATATGTGCTAAAATTGCGCGCCACATAAATAAAATATTGTGTTGTCCCATAAAAATCCATTGTCTGGCTCAGGCCAAAGAGTGGAACATAACTGATTCCCATAATCAAAAAGCTTCCAAGTATGGTAAAAATCATGCCCATAAATAAATATACATTGTAATAAAAAGTTCCCCATGTCCTTTCCAGATTGGTGCCAATGGAATAATAAAAGAACAGCATAATAATTGTCAACAGGTCCGGATTTGAGGACGGCGGAATGATAATCCACGTGACAAGCCGCCAAATTTGGCCATGTAATATCAAATATGGATTCAGCGTAAAGAAATCCATGATTACAGGATTTATCAATTGAATTACATACCCCAGCACGTATCCCAATATCAGATACAGAGAAAGATTTGATATGGCATATTTCCCAAATTTCCTCTCCATTTTGTTCAAAAAATTCATATTATGCATTCCTGCCTTTCACATTGTTTTTGCAATCGCCCTTCAAGTATATCATTCACTACAAAAAATGTAAACCAATCTAAATTTAACCAGATAAAAAATTATATATTTTTAATAATTATTTGTTCCTTGTCTATTGTGGTTTTTTAGTATTATTCCATCTATTCTCCTCATACATTTATAACAGTTCACGAATTGGTATATTTTTCACAAGTTTTCTTAGCAAAAACAGCCAAAAATGTTTAAAGTTTTCATGAACTTTTAATCATCTGTTTTATTGCCTTTTTGAGGGTGCTGTCGTATAATAGCACATATGTGTTAATTGAATCGAATTATGTGACCCTACTAAAATAGGCTTGTATTCTATACGTTTTTTGTATAAACGGCCTATACTGTCGCAATTTGCTATCAAGAAAAAAATGCGCTTATGCGCTTGATTTTATATAAGTTTTTTAATAGATTGATGTTAGTAATAGAAAGGCATGGTTAGTTACATGAACGCAAAAAATAAAACGAAAAGTTTCTATACGCTTGGAATTGACATTGGTTCAACGACAGTTAAAGTTGCCATATTAGATTCCAAGCACAAGCTGCTCTTCTCGGATTATCAGAGACATTATGCCAATATCCGTGAGACACTATCTTCCCTATTACAAGATGCTTATGCAAAACTTGGGAATCTGACGCTTCATCCTATGATAACAGGTTCCGGTGGTCTTACGCTTGCCAATCATTTAGAAGTTCCCTTTGTACAGGAAGTGATTGCAGTATCTACTTCTCTTCAAGAACTCGCTCCCAAAACAGATGTTGCGATTGAACTTGGCGGTGAAGATGCAAAAATTATCTATTTTGAAGGCGGAAATGTAGAACAGCGCATGAATGGTATCTGTGCAGGCGGTACAGGTTCTTTTATTGATCAGATGGCATCGCTGATTCAGACAGATGCTTCCGGCTTAAATGAATATGCAAAAGATTATAAGTCCTTATATACCATCGCTGCCCGCTGTGGTGTATTTGCAAAAACTGACATTCAGCCCTTAATCAATGAGGGCGCCACCAAAGAAGATCTCTCTGCTTCCATTTTTCAAGCAGTTGTCAATCAGACAATCAGCGGCCTTGCCTGTGGCAAACCAATACGCGGACACGTGGCATTTTTGGGCGGTCCGCTTCACTTTCTTTCAGAGCTTAAGGCAGCTTTTATCCGTACCCTAAAACTAGATGAAGAACATATTATCGACACTGCAAACTCGCATCTTTTTGCTGCGATTGGTTCTGCACTCAATGCAAAAGAAGAAGTTTCTTTTTCAATGTCTGAAATGGTTGACAAACTTTCTTCTGATATCAAAATGGAGTTTGAAGTTGCCCGAATGGACCCTTTGTTTTCTGATGAGAAGGAATATCAGAATTTCCAGTCAAGACATGGTTCCCATCATGTCAAAAATGCCAAACTTGCAGATTATCATGGGAAATGCTTCTTGGGCATTGATGCGGGCTCTACGACAACCAAAATTGCCGTTGTCGCTGAGGACGGTACACTGCTCTATTCGTTCTACAGCAACAATAATGGAAGTCCTTTAAATACTGCGATTGCATCTATTCAGGAAATTTATCGTCTGCTTCCTGCAGATGCCGTAATTGTCCATTCTTGTTCTACCGGCTATGGTGAAGCATTGTTCAAGGCTGCCTTTATGCTGGACGAAGGTGAAGTTGAAACAGTTGCGCATTATTATGCTGCTGCATTTTTCAATCCTGATGTTGATTGTATTATTGACATTGGCGGCCAGGATATGAAATGTATTAAAATCAAAAATCAGACCGTTGATTCCGTTCAGCTCAATGAAGCATGTTCGTCAGGCTGTGGTTCTTTTATCGAAACATTTGCAAAATCTTTAAATTATAGTGTGCATGATTTCGCGCAAGCAGCACTTTTTGCCAAACATCCAATTGACCTTGGCACGCGCTGTACCGTATTTATGAATTCAAAAGTGAAGCAGGCACAAAAAGAAGGTGCAGAAGTATCTGATATTTCTGCAGGTCTTGCCTACTCTGTCATCAAAAATGCGCTGTTTAAGGTTATAAAGGTTTCTGATGCAAGTGAGCTTGGCAAAAATATTGTCGTGCAAGGTGGTACTTTCTATAACGATGCGGTGCTGCGCAGCTTCGAAAAAATTGCTGGATGCGAAGTGATTCGTCCCGATATAGCTGGTATTATGGGAGCGTTTGGCGCTGCTCTCATTGCAAGAGAACGCTATCAGGCTGCTCCAGATGCTGCTACCACAATGCTTACGATTGACCAGATTAACGAACTTGCTTTCACAACATCTTTAGTAAAATGCAAGGGCTGTACAAATTCTTGTCGTCTGACTGTCAATAAATTTTCTGACGGCAGAAGCTACATATCAGGCAACCGCTGTGAACGTGGTCTTGGAAAAGAGAAGACAGACAGCAACATTCCAAATTTATTTGCATATAAGCTGAAAAGAATGTTTTCTTATGAGCCACTTTCTGATACAGATGCAATCCGTGGACGTGTGGGGATTCCAAGAGTTTTGAATATGTACGAAAACTATCCATTTTGGTTTACATTCTTTACCAAACTGAATTACCAAGTGGTTTTGTCGCCTCTTTCAAATAGAAAGATATACGAAATGGGTATCGAATCCATTCCAAGTGAGTCTGAATGTTACCCAGCCAAACTTGCGCACGGGCATGTTGAATGGCTTATTAAGCAGAATGTTGACTTTATCTTCTACCCTGCTTTGTTCTACGAGAGAAATGAATTTGACGACGCCAACAATCATTATAATTGCCCTATTGTTACATCATACTCTGAAAATATCAAAAATAATGTAGAAGCTATCGGCCGCGGGGAAGTCCTTTTTAAAAACCCGTTTATGTCTTTCAAGGAACCTTCTTTGATTCTGCAATCACTTGAAAAAGAGTTTCCTAATATTCCTGCTGCCGAACTAAAAGAAGCTGTTGATGCTGCATGGGCAGAACTTGACAATGTACGCAAAGACATGTGCCAAAAAGGCGAGGAAGTGATTTCTTTTCTCGAAAAAAATCACGCGCGCGGCATTGTACTTGCCGGCCGTCCTTACCATATCGATCCAGAAATCAATCATGGTATTCCAGAACTGATTAATTCCTATGGTATTGCGGTTCTCACAGAAGATTCTGTATCGCACCTTGCAAAACCAGAACGGCCATTGATTGTATCTGACCAGTGGATGTATCACTCAAGGCTTTATGCTGCTGCAAGCTTTGTCAAAACACGCGACGACTTGGACTTGATTCAGCTCAACTCCTTTGGCTGTGGATTAGATGCAGTTACTACGGACCAGGTAAATGATATTTTGACAGGCTCCGGCAAAATATATACTTGTTTGAAAATTGACGAGGTAAACAACTTAGGGGCGGCAAGAATCCGTATCCGCTCCCTGCTCTCTGCTATTCGTGTGCGTGAACAGCGCCATCAGGAGCGAACTGTTTGCTCTAGCAGCATCAACAGAGTTGTTTTCACAAAGGAAATGCGCAAAAACTATACTATTTTGTGTCCTCAGATGTCACCTATACATTTTGACCTTTTGGAACCAACCTTTCGAAGATGTGGATACAATCTGGTAGTATTGAACAATGACAACAAAGGCAGCATTGATATGGGGCTTAAATATGTCAATAATGATGCTTGCTATCCTTCCCTTTTAGTTGTGGGACAGATTATGGAAGCAGTCCTTTCCGGCAAGTTTGCTACAGACCGCCTTGCTGTTGTGATGTCTCAGACTGGCGGCGGCTGCCGTGCTACAAATTATATTGGCTTTATCCGCCGTGCATTAGAAAAAGCAGGTTATGCACATATTCCGGTAATATCTATCAACTTATCAAAGCTTGAAAGCAATCCAGGATTTAAGCTTACACCAATGCTTTTGCTGCGTGCTGTATATGCGATAAACTTTGGTGATATCTTTATGCGCTGCATCTATCGAATGCGACCTTATGAGGCGGTTCCAGGCTCCGTAAATGAGATTCACCAAAAATGGATCAAGAAATGCTGTGATTTCCTTGGGCGCAAATACATGCCATTTTCTACTTATAAAAAAATGTGTCGTGAAATGATTGCTGAATTTGATGCGGTTCCTGTACTTGATGTGAAAAAACCACGTGTTGGAATTGTTGGCGAAATTCTAGTAAAATTTTCTCCAGCAGCAAACAACCGGCTTGTTGAACTACTTGAGCACGAAGGTGCAGAAGCCGTTGTCCCAGATTTGATGGATTTTATGTTCTACTGCTTCTATAATCAGTTATACAAGGCAGAAAATCTCGGTACCAGCAAGAAAGCGGCCAAACTTTGCAAACTTGGAATCAAAGCAATTCAGATGTTAAGAAAACCAATGAGTGAAGCATTTGCCGCAAGCAAACACTTTATTGCACCTGCTGATATCTATGAAACTGCCAAACATGCAGAAGAAATCGTATCAATCGGAAACCAGACAGGAGAAGGATGGTTCCTTACCGGAGAAATGCTTGAACTGCTCCATACAGACACTCCCAATATTGTTTGTACTCAGCCATTTGGCTGTCTACCCAATCATGTTGTTGGAAAGGGTGTCATTAAAGAGCTTCGAAAACGTCATCCAGAAGCCAATATTGTTGCAATCGACTATGATCCAGGTGCTTCCGAAGTCAATCAGCTAAACCGTATCAAACTGATGCTTTCAACAGCGCAAAAGAACCTCAACAAGGACTTGGAAGAAGCTGTTATCAAAGAATCTATTATAGAAGAAACTATTATAGAGGAAGCTGCTATAAAAGAAACTATTATGGAAGAAACCCTTAAAGAAGAAACTGTTATAGAAGAATCTGTTCTGGAAAATGTAACTACTGAATCATCAGAAACAGAAAAGCCAAACGAAATACAACAGGCTGAAAATACCACAGCCAATGTTTCTTCTGGCAGAAAAAAGCATTCACGCAAGAAGTCTTCCAATCATAATACAAAAAATAAATCAGCATAACCGAAAAAGCGTTGCCATCCAGCAACGCTTTTTCAGTCAAGAAAAAATATCATTCTCCACCTGATTCATTATTTAATTGTAATATTTCCTTTTACACTACAGCCGTTCAGATCTATATCAACGATCCGGTTGATTTCCAGATCATCGAGATCTAACTCTCCTGTAAGTGCTTCATCAAGCTTCACTTTACGATATTTATCATCTGCCAGAGCTGCTTTGAATGCCTTAATATAAGCTTCTGTCGGATTTGCACTTGATTTAAATGCTCCTAACTTCTCTGATTCATGGTTGCCCCATACTGCATCACCCTGCTGTGACAGTTTGAAATCAGATTTATCATTTGCCAACACATTAGCTTCACCAAATTGATAAGGCATATTATATCCAGGCTCTGTGCTCAGTGTATCACCTTCTGCACTTGTGATAGCGCTAGATATTGTAAGGATACAATTCCGTCCATTTACTGGATAATTCATCGTGCTGGAACCTAATGAAGTATTTGTAGAGCTTGGCAGAATGATTGTGATAGAATCTACAACATTCTGATTATGGCTGTCATATCCTTGGATATGTGCTCTAATGCTTGAACCAGCCGGCAGCGGATTACCATTTACCTGATAGTTAAGTGTTGAAGTTACGTTTGCAGATCCGCCATAAGCGCTGATCGGTTTGTTAAACTTAACTAAGATGTAATGGCCTTCGCCTGCTGTAATATCTTTGTAATTTCCAGTTGTAGAAACAGCTGCCCATACAACCTTGAAGTTTGTAGATACAGTCTGTGCTTCTACATGAATCGTACCACTTAATGTAGGTACAGTATTGCCGACATCATCAGATACACCACGTACATACAGATCCCAGTCACCAGCATCTAACTTAGTAACAGGCTCTACCTGAATCATAGTATCTACCGCATCAATAAAGCTTTCATGATTAACCTCTGCCTGTATTGTCTTCTGGCTTGCATCTCTCTTAACGAAATATGCACTATACAAGGATTCGGATGTAACATCCTGTGTTGGAGTCAATGTTTCTATGTTTGCCTGCTGGCTCATTTTAACCGGCTTGCTGAATGTCACCTGATAATTTTCTGTTAAATTACCATTTGCATCCTGCACCTGTTCGATTGACTTCATCGTTGGGCTGGTGCCGTCCATGTTCTTCATGATCGGATCATCGCTCAGATTGATGATAATCTCTTCATTCTGCTTGCTGTTTGCAAGATTTCTGATCTTGCCTGCCGGAATGCGCAGACGATAGCTGTTATTATAGTAATTGTTGTAGCTGTGCTTTGTATCATGAACTTTCGTCCAGTCAACTCTTGTTTCAACAAGGTACTGGTTTGTCAGGACGCCTTCTTTGAGATCTCTGATCTGAGATACCATGATCGGATTATATCCGCATCCGTCACCTGAGAATGCATTGTTGGAAATCGCTGTCCACTGACCATTTCTCAGCTGCTCTAAGATTACGATGTCTTTTTCATCGCTGGCACTATCTTTTACCCTAAATGTCTCATCGCTGTTTACAATACCGATACTGCAGTTTGCAGTCAGCTTAAACTGTTCTGGAGACATTACTTCCAAATCAAATTTAGGTGCTTCATTGTTATCCGGTACAACAAAATCTACAGTGGCAGTATTTACAATATTTCTCCAGCCATCTGTCATTGCTGCCCAGTCACCTACATTTGAGATTGATAAGGAATGACGTCCTGCTGAGAGTGATGTATTTTCACCCAGCTGAATTGTAACAATATGGCGTCTGTCTACTGCATTGCTGTACGTACCTACTTTTACACTGCCTTTATTGTTGTTCGTATTCCTATCAACAACTTTCTTGGAAATTTTATGGACTGTGCCGCTTTCTGCGATATCTTCTTCGGTTACTGGAGTCTGCTCAATACCATAAAAATCTAACTCTTTTGCATCGATAGCATAGTTCTGTGTGCGGTCTGCGGCATATACACTGTTTGTATTACCCTGTGGCACATCCTGTCCACGTAAAACTGCCTCAGAAAACTCTACTTCTAAGGTACGGTTATCTTTTACTGTCACTTTCAAAGCAGACGGCTGATAACCATCAGTCAGTTTACAATATACTGTATTTGAAGAAGTAATAACACTGTTTGTATTGCGTTTATCCTGGAATTCAACCTTGATAGTTGTATTATCTGTCATCGGATCTTCTACTAACAGCTCTAATGCATTCGGTTCTCCCTCAACATCCAGAATACCAATTACTTTGTGCTGTTTGCCGCCGTTGTTGGCACTGTCAACACCGCTTGTTACGAGTGCTTTAAACTTGCTCTCATCCAATGCACCATTTGCTTTTCTGAAATCTTTTGCTTCTACATCCTTCTGGAAGTAAGCAACTACACGGTCTGCAGTAGGAGCTACTACGTTCGTGATAATAGCGCCAATGGAAGTATCTGTCAGCTGTTCTGGATTTGGTGTCAATACGATATTTCCAATTACGCTCTGACCAATGAGGTCTTTATTGTTGGCAGCGATTACGCTTGCGGTAATCGTAGCTGTTCTTGTAGAATTCAGAGCCTGTGATGTAAATGTATTCTCAGCAACGCCCTTATCAAGAACTGCACGAGGTTCTGCAAAGCTACCAAGTGTTGTCTCGAATAATACTTCTACACCTTCTGCCTCAACCAGCTCACCTGCGCTGTCTCTCAATTCAAACTTAACTACTCTGGTGGACTGTCCATCGGATTTCATCGGCTTATCGCCAACATCCAATTTCGGCTGATATCCAGCTGCTGCTGCAGGAGTCTTAAATTTACATGTAGTATCTTTTGCTTCGCCAGCTACTTTTACGCCCTTTACAGTCACTTCATACTCTGTATCGTATGTAGCGCCTGCAATTGTCAGGTCTACTGTCTTGCCATCTTCGCTGACTTTTGCTTCTCTAACCGTTACATCGTTGTTAATGGTAAAGTTCTCAGCTGTCACACCTTCAGTGTCAATTGCCTGGCTGAATGTAATCTTTACACTTGTTGTGTCAGCAGCTGTAGCTGTTGCACTAAATGTTGCGCCTGGATCTTCGGTGTCACCACCCTTTGCCTTAACCTTTACGGTTCCTTTTAATGTCTTTGTGTTGTTTGTTTTACGCTTTGTGGTCTTCAGCTTGTAAGTAACCTTTACTCTACCTTCTTTTAAGCCTTTCAGCTTTACATAAGTAGGCTTTACAAGGTAAGGCTTTACAATGGTTTTGTCGCTTGAAGTTGCCTTTTGAATACGCCATTTGATGCTGTTATTTTTCAAAGTCATTTTGTATTTCTGTCCGACAGTCAAAGTCTTAAACTTTGTCTTCAAAGAAACAAAAGGCTTTGTAGCAGCTGACGCAGTCATCAGATTGCCTGCTGATGACACAGAGAATGCCATTGCAGTAGATAATGTTACTGCGAGCACTCTTGTCATGAAACTCTTTTTCATTTCTTTTCCTCCTTAAGATTATCATGCTCTGTTAGCACGATAGGTTGTTGTCCTCTAAGTATACAATACCAGTTTACGATTGTCCATATTGAAATTTACAAAATTACCGTTCATTTTACGGACAATTCTAGTGACTTTTGCTCCGTCTCCACTCCAACCCAAATTTTTCAGCAGGTGTAAGCACCGCCTGATAACGGTACTTAACTACCGTCACCTCTAAATAATGAAGCGTAGCTGC
>OFGR01000786.1_pt1 | contig 29183 bp, 26 predicted proteins | sample 1521811 | NCBI WGS metagenome assembly OFGR01 (sample SAMEA3504098, study PRJEB24116) | mouse gut metagenome | biome: mouse gut; feature: mouse-associated habitat; material: faeces | place: Denmark | collected 2011
GCGGGCAGCCGGTTCCTTCTGCTGTCCAGCGTGGAGGTCTACGGGGAAAACCGGGGGGGGACAGAATATTTTCGGGAGAACGACTGCGGGTACATCGACTGCAACACCCTCCGGGCGGGCTACCCGGAGGCAAAGCGGGTCAGCGAAGCTTTGTGCCAGGCGTATCTTGCGGAAAAAAAGACGGATATCGTGATTATCCGGCTCCCGCGATGCTATGGACCTACAATGAAGCTGGGGGACTCCAAGGCGGTGGCCCAGTTTATCAAAAAGGGAGTGCGGCGCGAGGAAATCGTGCTCAAAAGCCAGGGGAATCAGTTATACTCCTACGCCCACGCCTTTGACGCGGTATTGGGCATATTGTGGGTGCTCCTGGCGGGGGAGACCGGTCAGGCCTACAATCTGGCGGATAAACGCTCCGATATCAGGCTGAAGGACCTGGCGAAGCTGGCAGCGGACCACGCCGGGACCAGGGTAGTATTCGACCTGCCGGACGAGACAGAGCGGCGGGGGTATTCCACCGCCAGCAAGGCTCTGCTGGATGGGGAGAAGCTCCAAGCCCTGGGCTGGCAGGCGCGCTATGACATCGCCAGTGGGATTCAGGAGACAATCGACATTCTGCGGGAGCTGGATCTGGACTGGCCGTCAGGAAAAGAGGGGGTGTAGGTATGGGGCCAATCAATGTGACCCGTTCGTCCATGCCTCCCTTTGCGGAGTATTTTGGGGAGATACAGGAGCTGTGGGACAACCGTTGGCTGACGAACATGGGTATAAAGCACCGTCAGCTTCAGGAGAAGCTGACAGAGTATTTGGAGGCTCCGGGCGTGGAGCTTCTCACGAATGGGCATCTGGCGATTGAGCTTTCGCTTCAAGCGCTGGAGCTGGAGGGAGAGGTCATCACGACTCCCTTCACATTCGCCTCGACAACACAGGCAATCGTCCGTGCCGGTCTGACGCCGGTGTTCTGTGATATAGACCCGGTCACGCTGACCATCGACCCAGAGAAAATCGAAGCGCTCATCACCCCACAGACCAGCGCCATTGTTCCCGTTCATGTCTATGGGAGCTTTTGCGACGTGGAGGCCATTGCGCGGCTTGCCCAGGCACATGGTTTGAAGGTGCTTTACGACGCTGCCCATACCTTTGGGGAGCGCTGCAAGGGGAGGGGCGCCGGGGCCTTTGGCGATGTGTCCTGCTTCAGCTTCCATGCCACCAAGGTATTCCATACTGTAGAGGGCGGCGCGGCCTGCTTCCAGGACGCTTCAGTTGGACAACGGCTGGCCCGGCTGAAAAACTTCGGGTTCAGCGACCCAGAAACAGCGGTGGACCTGGGCGGCAATGCGAAGCTGGATGAGTTCCGTGCGGCGATGGGGCTGTGCAACCTGCGGCATGTGGAGGAGGAGATTGAACAGCGGGGCCGGGTGGAGGCGTGCTACCGGCAGGAGCTGGAGGGGATTCCCGGCCTGCGTCTGAAAGCCGTCCAACCGGAGGTGCGCTCCAATCACGCCTATTTTCCCGTGCTGTTTGACGAGGCCGTATTCGGTGCGGACCGGGACCAGGTCCAGGCGGCGTTGCAGGTGCAGGGAATCATGTCCCGGAAGTATTTCTATCCTCTGACCAGTACTTTCCCCTGCTATGGAGGGCGCTTTGACCCTGCACAGACGCCGGTGGCCTGGCAGGCCAGCCGTCAGGTATTGTGTCTGCCGATGTATGGGGAACTGCCCTTGGAGGATGTGAAGAGGATATGCGAAATTGTCCTGGGATGCAGAAGGTGAGGGGAGGCCCGCCATGAAAGGCATCATTCTGGCCGGAGGCTCCGGCACACGGCTGTACCCGCTGACGGTGGTGGTGTCCAAGCAGCTATTGCCTGTCTACGACAAGCCGATGATTTACTACCCGCTGTCCACACTGATGCTGGCGGGGATACGGGATATTTTGCTGATCTCCACGCCGGAGGACCTCAGCCGGTTCCAGAGCCTGCTGGGAGACGGGAGCCACTTCGGGATTCGGCTTTCCTACGCCGCCCAGCCCCGTCCGGAGGGTTTGGCCCAGGCGTTCCTGATTGGAGAAGAGTTTCTGGACGGCGAGCCTTGCGCCATGGTGCTTGGGGACAACATCTTTTACGGCGGCTGGTTCCGCAAGAGCCTGCGTGTGGCGGCGGAAAACGCGCGGAATGGGGATGCGACTATTTTTGGCTACTATGTCCGGGACCCGGAGCGGTTCGGTGTGGTGGAGTTCGATCAGAACTATCAAATCCTATCCCTGGAGGAAAAACCGGTACAGCCGAAATCCAATTACTGCGTGACGGGTTTGTATTTTTATGACGGGCGTGCGCCGGAGCTGGTAAGGCGGCTGCGGCCCTCGGTCCGGGGCGAACTGGAGATCACAGACTTGAACCGTTTGTATCTGGAGGAGGGCCGCCTGCGGGTTCAGATTTTGGGCCGGGGCTTTGCCTGGATGGACACCGGGACGGTGAGCAGTCTGATGCAGGCGGCGGTGTTTGTAGAGGCGGTGCAGAACCGTCAGGGCGTGGTTATTTCTGCGCCGGAGGAGATTGCCTACCAGGAAAAATGGATTGGGCGTGAGGAGTTGCTGAAAGCCGCCGCGCTGTACGGCAAGTCCCCCTATGGGGAGCATTTGCGGCGTGTGGCGGAGGGCAGGTTCTCCTATTGAATTGCGTGGAGGGGTGGCAATGACGGTTTTGGTTACGGGCGGCGCCGGATTTATTGGCGCAAACTTCATATTTTACTGGCTGGAGGCCCATCCGGATGACCGCCTCGTCTGTGTGGACAAGTTGACTTACGCGGGAGACCTGTCCACTCTGGCCCCGGTGTTGGAGCGGCCCAATGTCCGTTTTGTCAAGGCAGATATCTGCGACCGGAAGAAGATGGAGCTGCTGTTTGGGGAAGAACACCCGGACGCAGTGGTGAACTTTGCGGCGGAGAGCCACGTGGACCGGTCCATAGAGGACCCGGAAGTCTTTCTGCGGACCAACGTAATAGGGACTGCGGCGCTGCTGGACGTTTGCCGGGGCTATGGTACGCACCGGTTCCACCAGGTATCCACCGATGAGGTGTACGGCGACCTGCCTCTGGACCGTCCGGACCTGCGCTTTACGGAGACATCGCCTCTGCACGCCAGCTCGCCGTACAGTGCGTCGAAGGCTTCGGCAGACCTGCTGGTCCTGGCGTATGAGCGGACCTACAGAGTCCCGGCTACGGTCTCCCGGTGCTCCAATAATTACGGGCCTTATCAGTTTCCAGAAAAGCTTATCCCGCTGATGATTGCCAACGCCTTGCGGGACAGGCCGCTGCCGGTGTACGGCACAGGCTGTAACGTCCGGGACTGGCTGTATGTGGAGGACCACTGTAAAGCAATCGACTTGATTTTGCAGCAGGGGAAGTCTGGTGCGGTTTATAACATCGGTGGGAATCATGAGCTGGAGAACCTGGCGCTGGTGAAGCGAATCTGTCAGGAGCTGGGAAAGCCGGAGAGTTTGATTACTTATGTGGCAGACCGAAAGGGCCATGATCTGCGTTATGCCATTGACTCCGGCCGGCTTCAACGGGAGCTGGGCTGGCGGCCGGAGACTGCGTTCGACGAGGGTATTCGCAGGACGATCCGCTGGTATTTGGAGAATCAGTCCTGGTGGATGAAGTTCGTTTCAGAAAAACAAAGGGGGGAGTAAAAATGGTCCCAAAAGAGATTGATGTCAGCGTTATCATGTTGACTTACTTCCATGAGGACTATATTGCGCAGGCTTTGGACAGTGTATTATCTCAAGAAACATCCCTCCGCTATGAGATTTTAATAGGAGACGATGCGTCCCAGGACCGCACACCGGAGATTATCTTGGAATATGCCGCCCGTTACCCGGATACAATTCGTCCCATACTGCGGAAGGAAAATCTGGGCGGCACCCGAAATAGCTGGGATGTACGCCATCGAGCGCGGGGACGTTACATTGCATTTTTGGAAGGGGATGACTATTGGCTCGACCCGCAGAAAATGCAAAAACAGTGGGAGTTTTTAGAGAAAAATCCGGAATTCAGCGGTTGTTGCAGCAAATGCCTGATTGTGGACGAAAATGACCAGCCAGATTATACCCGTACGCCTCAATTTGCTTGGAGTAAGAAAATCTTTACCTTGGAGGATTTGATTGACAGCTGGGATATCCCAGGACAGGCGGGAACGCTGATGTACCGAAATTTCGGTGATGTTGATGACGAGATCAGCTATAAGGCCCACCGCAATGTAGGCGATAAAACGACTATGCTGTTTCTGCTTTCCCAAGGACCGGTCTATTGCGCAAATGAGATATTTTCGTGCTATCGTTTCGTGAATCAAAAAAACAAGCACAATTATTTTTCCCTGCATTATGCCGACCCCTACCGGCACTATGATATGTTCATGTATCCCGTCCGGCTGGAGGCATGGGCCAGGAAAAACGGTATCCCACTGCGCCGGAATCAGCATTTTGGGAAGCGGATTGGTTACCGGTTCTGCCGTTTTGTAGAGGAGACGGTCAAAAGTCCGTCGCCAGCCAGACTGAAGTGCTTGGCGGAAATGGTAGTGCGAAGCCACGAGAAAGGAAAATATTGTTGGTATATTTTAAAAACTTTAATCGAAATGGAGTGAGAGAAGGATGAAATTCTGTGATCATCCGTTTACATATGCGTATCTGGCGGATAAAGGAGAGGTATGGCCTTGCGGCTGGATGCACTATGTGATCGGGAATCTTTACGAACAGAATCTGGATGAGATCTGGCACAGTGAAGCCGCCCAAAAGGCCCGTGAAAGCATCCTCAATGGTTCCTTTGCCTTTTGCAGAAAAGTTTCCTGCCCGTATTGCGAACGGGACGAGCTGCCAGACCTGACGGAAGAAGAGCTTGCAAAAGCGGCTGTGCCAACGCCCGTACCAGTCAGTATCAACATTGCAAATGACCATATTTGCAACATTGCTTGTACGAACTGCCGCACAGCGATTTACTGTCCGGAAGAGGGGGAGCGGGAGAAAATCGACGATGCGTTGGAACGGCTCCTGCCGTTTGCAAATCAGACAAAATTTTTAGGGATGAATGGCGGCGGAGAGTTTTTAGCCAATCCCAGTTTCCTTAAATTTTTAGAAAGACTCAGACCGGAACGTTCGGACCTCCATCTGAGCTTTGAAACGAATGGCGTTTTGTTCGACGAGGCCCATTGGGAACGGTTTTCCCATCTGGGTGAGTACCGTATAAACGTTACAGTTACCATTAATAGCATCCGGCGGGAGACATATGCCTATCTCAGCGGAGGCTTCGACCATTTGGACCGAGTGCTGAATAATCTCCGCTTTCTCAGTAAGCTGCGGCGGGAAGAAAAAATCAATAATCTTGCTGTAACAATTGTTGTCCAGGAGTGTAATTTCTGGGAAGTCCCAGAATATATCCATAAGTTTGCGCATTCTGATGAGTTTGAGATTGATTCGATTGTGATGAAGCCGCTCTATAAGTGGTGGCACATGGCAGAGGACGTCTACTGGTTCAAGAACATCCTGAATCCCCTGCATCCCTATCATAAGGAATATCTCAAGATACTAGCGGATGACTGCTGGAAGGAACCGAAGGTATACGACTGGGGCTGTCACAATATCCGGCACGCCGCTGCACATCCATTCAGTCAGGAGCAAATTTATAACCGTTTGCTGTTGGACATTTATCAAAACGAGCAGGGCCTCTCTTCAAAAGAGTTTCTTGAGACGCGCTTGGCTCATATGAATGGAAAGCGGGTCGGGTACTACGGGAAAAACAACTTCTCACAGGCTATGGTGAAAATGTTGCTGGATGCTGGAATGGAGCTGGCCTTCCAACTTACCTGGGCTAAGGAAGAGAACGATGGTCTGCTCCCAAAGGTCGCCAGACAGGACTTCCGTGCGGATATGGCGGATATCATGTTGATTATCGATTTTCACAAAGGGCATTATTGGTTCAAGGATTTGCCTGCGCTCGGCTTCCAGGGTCCTGTTCTCAGCATTGTAGAATTAATTGAGGGGGCGGTGTCGTGAAGCGGCGAACAGCGGTCTTTGCGGCAGTTCTGGGGGCAGCTGCGGGCGGAGCATTGGTGAAAAGAGTTTGGCTGGAAAAATACCGCCAGCAGAAACAAGAACTGGCTTCGGCCCGTATGGAGAAAGATTTGTTGTATACCTGGCTTCTTTTGGAGCAGAAGAGAATCGACCTGGCGGAGTATTTTACAGCCCATGGTTTCAAGAGCATCGGCGTAATGGGCATGGGCCGCGAAGGCCGCAGATTTTTTGAGTCTCTGAAAGACCAGGAAGAAGCTGACGTTATCTATGCAGTAGAGTTGGACCATTTCAGTGCAGTACATGAATATTTGACAGTCTACCGCTTGGGAGACGACCCTCTCCCGGAAGCAGACTGTATCGTGGTCTGTGATTTGACTTCCGTTTCTTCAAAGTGTGAAGCGCTCCGGAAGGAATTTAAGGGCGAAATCGTAACATTGTCTGAGGTTTTGGCATGGTTGATCGAACAGCACCAGATAAAGCCTTGGGAGGGTGCAATCAAAGGATGGCCGGCGGAACAGATCTGATATGGTGACAGGAGGAGGGGCGAGTGATGCAGGAATCCATTGAGAATTATCAAAAAGTGTACCGCATGTTGGAGGACCGGGAATCGAAGGATACCTATATGGACCGGCTGGCGTACTTAATTTCGGATGATTACAAGTACATAGAACATATTATTACAGTATATTTGCCAGATATGCTGCCCTTAAGTGAGAAGATAAGAGGTCTATTACGCAAATTGCCTCCGAACCAGAAAATTGTTTTGTATGGCGCGGGAGGGGGTGGCGCCAGGATTTTACAGCATTTTGTCCATGATGAGCGGTTTATAGGATTTTGCAGCAACAATACAGTCAAGCAGAGACAAGGTTATCTGGGATATCCTGTGATGAGTCCGGAAGAATTGCTCCGTCACAAAAATATTTCCGTTCTTGTATATGCGCCAAGCGCAAAAAAAGAGATTATGCAGTTGCTGCATGACGGCGGATATCCAGAGGAAAATATTTGTGATTGTAATGCTGTTGTTGGAGAAGTAGATCACGGGCAGTATTTTGATACTGATTTTATCTCCTATGAGGAGGAAGAAGTGTTCGTTGATGCGGGTTGTTATCATTTGGAGGACACCCTTCGTCTTCAGACATGCTGCAAGCGCTTGAAAAAAGCATACGCCTTTGAGCCGGACCCCGCAAACTATAGGTACTGTCTGGAGAAAGTGCAGACAGAAATGCTCTCTCATATTGAGGTATTTCCCTTTGGTACCTGGAGTGAAAGGAGAACGCTGTCATTTTCTGCAAAAGGAAATACAAGCTCCAAGGTTTGCAGCAGTGGGGAGCCAATCACAGTAGTCCCCATTGATGATCTGGTTCAGACTGGAGAGCGAGTAACATTTATCAAAATGGATGTGGAAGGCGCGGAGCTGGAATCCCTGAAGGGCGCGGAAAAAACGATCTGTCGTGACCGGCCTAAGCTTGCAGTCTGCATCTATCACAAGCGTGAGGATATGGTAGAAATACCGCTGTTCATCAAGAAATTAGTACCAGACTATAAGCTGTATGTGCGAATGCACGCAAATGACGGAAACGAAACGGTGCTTTATGCCATTCCGCCCAAAGACTGAACTTGGCATGGTTGATGGAACCGCACCAACTAAAGCCCTGGGAGGGAGCAATCAAGGGATGGCCCAACAAGTCTGCGTGACTGGCTTGTTGACGGCCGGAAAAGGACCAGGCGTGAAATCGTGACAGGGAGGCATTCCATATGGAGTCAAAGACAGTGGCCGTTTTACCGGGAAGCCGATGGCAAGTCCCACTGGTGCAGAAATGCAGAAATGCTGGATACAGAACCTTAGTGATAGACCCGCATAAAAGTTCTCCTGCATCTGCATATGCAGATGGTTGTTTGCAAAGCGATATATTCGATCTGGAACAAGTGGTGCGTTATTGCCAGAAGGAGCATGTAGACGCAGTGCTGTCTGATCAGTGTGATATTGCTGTTCCAGTGCTGGCAGAAGTGGGGCAAAGACTGTCGCTCTCGACGCTCACGCCAGCGTGTGCCCAAATGTTTACGAATAAGTATGAGATGCGCAATTTTTGCAGTACACATGGACTGCCTTGCCCAAAGTATAAGTTGTGCAGAAATGCTGAGGAGGCGAAGCAGTTTTTTGAACAGATGAATATGCCCGTCATTTTGAAACCTCTGGACAGCTGCAGCAGCCGCGGCGTTTTTACAGTTTTTCAAAAGGAGGACATCGACCGTTTCTTTCCCCAATCGCTTGCTTTCAGTAAGGTGGAGAAGGCTGTCTTAGCAGAGCAGTACATTCGAGGGACTGAATTTACTGTTGACGGGATCAAGACGCCAGCAAAGCATTATTCGCTGGCCATCTCAGAAAAAAAGCATTTTGCGCACAACACCAATATAGCCTGTGAGCTCTATTTTTCTCATAAGAGCAGCCGGTTTGATTATGAGCGTTTGGCCAGACAAAATGATGCGCTTGTGGATATGTCGCCATTGAGTTGGGGGCTGACCCATGCTGAGTACAAATTTGAGGATGGACAGTTCTATTTGATCGAAATCGGGGCACGAGGCGGCGGAAATTTGATTTCCTCACATATCGTGCCTTATCTGTCGGGGATGGATACATATCAATACCTTTTGGATTGCAGTCTGGGGAATATATCCAGTTTTCCATTTTTGAGCCGTGAGCCGTTTCAAAGCAGGTGCGCTGTGCTGCGTTTTTTTGATGTTCCCAAGAATGGCGGCGTGGTTTCCCACATTGAGGGCAGGGAATTATTGGCGAAGAAAAAGAATATCGCCGCATATCAATTCAATTTCGCACCTGGAGACTGCATAGAAGACGCGAAAACAGATTCAGACCGGGCGGGATTTTATATAGCCTGCTGTGAGACAGAACAAGAACTGCACGCATTGATGGAGGAGATTCGTCAAAACGTACGGATTATCTGCTGATGTGAAGCAGTAAATGGGGGAAATATGGATATCACGAACGAAATTATCCAGTATATTCAGAAAAACCGCGTATCGACTACGGAGGTCGCGGATTGTTTGGGAAAGACAGGTGTGCTGAAGGATATTTTTCCATTGAACCGGCAGCACTTTGCGGTGGGAGAGATTCACTACCTCTATGCGATACAAAATTCTAACTGGACAGTTCACGAAGACCTGGACAGAACTCCGGTTTCAGGAAAAATCGTGTTGGTCGACGCGGTAGATGTAGGAGAACGAGCCATTATTGGCGATATCGTTTCCAAATATATATTACTGTACTTACAAAACAAGGCGATCGTGAGTACCGGGAAAATGAGAGACGCACATATCCTATTGAAAGAGAACTACCCAATTTGGTGCAGCGGTGTGTCTCCGGTCGGATGCTTTAATACGCCAGTGGACCGTGAGGCCGCCCGTTCTCTTGTGGAAGAACGTCGAGCGATGTTTCAAGGTGCGGTAGCGGTCTGCGATGATTCCGGTGTAGTAATAATACCGAAGCACGAACTTGCAGAAGGTTTCCTTCAAAAACTAGCCGCTATTGAGGAACAGGAAGATATCTGGTATGACTGCATTGACCGGAAAAAGTGGAGTACATACCGGACGATCTGTCTGAAGGATTATCTGCGGGGGCCTTGAGGCATGTTTTGTAAATAAATGATTCAAAGAGCGGGGATGTGACTGAATATGCAGGCTGGACGATCTGTTTGTGAGCTGCTCACCAGGAAGAGTGAGATAACCCCACAATATCTTAAAATGAAAAAGGACCCGAATCCTATGTTCATTTGGGGATGTGGGGCTTTCGCGGTGCGTGTCTATCATTATTGCAGGAACTATGAAATTCCTGTGGCAGGATTTTTTGTGAATGTACCGGAAGAGAAAACAGAATTTGAGGGGCTGCCAGTTTACCGAATCGAGCAGCTTATCGCGTCTCATCCGAAGTTCAGCGTTATCATTGGACATGCCAATTACACGTTTGGAACAGCTTGGCTCAAGAGAATTGCAACTGTGCAAAACGTTTACTGTATCACCAGCTGCTGCTATGATATCTGGAATCCTATTTCGGAGGCTTTTTTGGCAGAGCATGAAGGTACTTTGAACGAGTTTTACAGCAGGTTGAGTGACGAGGCATCCAAGCGGTGCTTTTTATCCTATTTTGAAAGCCGCATCAATGATGACCCGTTCTATATGTTTCCTTGTTATAAAAACGAGATTGGATATTATCAAAATGATGTCTTTGCTCTGGGAAACAATGAGACATTATTAGACATCGGAGCCTGTGTAGGCAATTCTATTTGGCCATTCGTTGAGGCGGTTGAGGGAGCGTACCATACCATTATTGCGCTGGAACCGGATGAAGATAATTGTCTGCTGCTGCAAGACAGGATACTGGAACGGTCACTTCAGAATGTGATTGTGAAACAGGTATGTGCCTACGAGAAAGAAGGTTTTGTTAAATTCAGCGGGGAGCAGGAACAGGGCGGCATCCAGGAAGATGCGGGACAATATCGCCTGTGTCCTGCGGTGACAGTAGACCGTCTGTGTAAGGAGCTTGAAGCTGACGTTTCGCTTTTGAAAATCAACTTTCCATTTTCAGTACCTCAAATCTTGCAAGGCGCGAAGGAACTCCTGAGAAAACAGAGACCGAAAATGATCGTTCGAGCTGGATTCGATGAAAATGTACTCCTGGAAACCTATCGAACGATACGTCTTTTGAATCCGGATTACCGGATTTATCTGCGGTATACAGTGGGCATTCCGCAGGGACTTACGATTTTCGCAATCTAAGGGAGAATACACGATGAAATTTGAACACGACTGGGAGAACGATCCTGTTCTGGAACAGAAAAAGAGACTGATAGAGGAAAATGAGCAATATTGGGCGAACAAAGAACATATTACGTGTGGTGATAAATGGATATACGTCTATCACGGAATGTCCAGCAACCATTTTGAGTGGGCCGTTCATGAGAACATTGCGGCAAAAGGACTGCAGAAAAAGACGCATTTCCCAATTATTTCGGTCATAGACGGACATGGGCGCGCGCTTCCGGAGGGCTTGGATGAGTCCTTTGGGATAGAAGAAGTCGTTCACTTGTTTTACAGCAAATATTTGGACGAAAGCGCCCAAAAGCGAATCCATGAAACGGCAGAACAATTTGCGGAATCAACGTATCAGAAGAAAGAAAAACTGCTCCAACTGGAGTATCGGGGAATTAAATTCGGCGACGAACTCTATGATACGCTCCTTTTGAAAAATTGGCAGAATGATGAACCGACTTTTGACTGCTTTGATTTCAGCATGGAACAGTATACACATTATATTAGAGGCGTACTTTCCCTGATCGACCATACCTTTGAACTGTTTTCTAAAAAAACTCCAGCCTATGTGATTACAACGGAAAAAATGCAATTAAAGCGTTTGTTTGGTGATATTGCGAGAATATTCGGGGCGGAGGAAATCATTATTTTGAATAGTCCGCCGGATACCTTGGTGAGTGTCCCTGCGGAAACAAAGGATAAAAAGGTGATGCTTTCCAGCTGCTTGCACTGTGTGGTGGAACAACGTGTTCAGAGGAAAAAACTGGACCAGAACGATACTGCCCCCATTTTTTTGTTCCATGGCGAAGAAAAAGCGGTGGGAAAGCAGGAGTTTCTCGCCCGGCTGGGTATCAAAAATTCAAATCCAAACGTGTTCGTTCTACCTCATGCTCTGATTGACATTCCAAGAGAAAACAGCCTTCTTTATTTTTATCACGACTATCTCGAATGGTTCTCGAAAACCTTAGAGATTTTAAAGGAAACGCCGGCCGTCAACTGGATTATCAAGGACCACCCCATGACGGCCTATTACAGACAGAACAAAGTGATCGAAAAGATATTTCTGGAACATAGATCGTCCAATATGTATTGGTGCGACAGCGGCGTGGGAGGGGCCTGCATCAAAGACATTGCAGACTGTGTAGTCACTTGCGGAGGCGAGGCTGCGTTGGAATATTGGGCCTATGGCATCCCGACGATTACGACTGCGGCTACATTTTTTAGCGGATACGGCATTTCGCATAATATAAAGACGCAAGAGGAATATGAGTATATGCTTCGTCATATTTCAGAGGCCGCAAAGCCGTCTGAGGAATCCTCAAAGAAAGCGGCGCAGATTTTGCTGGCTATGAAGGAAATGTCCAGCTGCGAGACGGAGGACCAACTTGTAAATTTGTTTATGCGCACTCGGAAAGCTCAGGTGAACAGTTATTACGATGGGTTGAGCTTCCAGCATGTGTCTGCGTTTTGCGAGGGGTACAGAGCCCTTCTCAAAGAGAAGGGGACCCTTGAAAAATCCTGCATTTACCAACTGGAAAACGTGAGCAGCATATCGTTGTAACATGCTGAGGAGGCTGGATGAAATGGAGTTTATAGGCATAGATAAATACCATAAAATGGAAGCGGGGGGGGGGCAGAAAAATGTCTATCAGCACCAGATCATGGAAGCATCGAACCACTTTCATGGCAGAGAAATCGTGATATGGGGGACCCGTGAAAAGGGGATGATGGCAAAGGAAATATTGACGGAATTAGGCTTTGAGTGTCGATGCTTCATCAGTTCCCGTCCCAAAACGAACACCTGTTATGGCGTGCCGCTGTACCGTCCAGATGTATTGGATGTGGAAAAGCATTACGTGATTGTGACGACGCGCGCTGGGGAAGTCCGGCATATTTTGGCGGATAAAGGCTTTGACGAAACAAACGAACGCGACTGCGTTTCGATTTGGACCTATTGGCATGAAGACATCGAATATCACGGGTGCTTTGTAGGAAGAGGAACGTACGGGTATACCACACTGACACACACCGAGACCGATTTAGGGGAACATGTGAAAAGAATCGGGCGCTATTGTTCGATTAATGGTACAGCAAGAGTGAGTGGAAATCACCGAATGGATTTCGTAACAACCAACCCCTTTTTGTATAACAAGAGAGGGGCTCCGGCGAGCCAAAGACTCTATGCGGCCATCGACATGGTCGAGGAGTCGGAGGCACGATTGTGTGAGATTGGAAACGATGTCTGGATTGGCACGAATGTATTTCTATTAGCTGGCGTCAAGATTGGAGACGGCGCGATTATTGGCGCAGGAGCCATCGTGACTCATGATGTGGAACCGTATGCGGTTGTGGGAGGCGTTCCCGCAAAAGTGATCCGGTACCGCTATCCAAAATGGATGATAGAGTCGTTTATGCGGATTCAGTGGTGGGATTGGCCCTTGGAAAAGATTGAGGAGAATATTGAGCTTTTTTACCAGCCTGAACTGTTTTGTAAGACATTTGATTTAGTTGGACACACTTAGGAGGAGTCGATCATGGAGATCAATAAAGGAAATTATACGATTGATACCGCCGAGCGGCTCAAGCGCTACATGCAAGCGCGAGCCTTCGGCTGTGAGGATGCGTTCTACGAATACCGCGAAAATTGGAGCAGTTATCCCCGCGCACAATATGTATCGGAGTACCCGCTCTCTCTGGAGTTTCAGATCAGCGATGTTTGTAATTTGAAATGCCCATTTTGCTATCGTGGACGAGATGACTACCGACCGGATGCGGACCGGTTCATGGATTTTGAGATATTCAAAAAAGCAATCGACGAGGTGGGAGGGAAGGTCCCTGCTATCCGCTTTAATTCGACGGGAGAGTCTGTTCTGCACCCCAATTTTGTGGAGATGATAAAATACGCGAAAGACCGCGGCGCGGTCGAGGTCTCCTTTATCACAAATTCGGGAGCGATTTCCCTGGAAATGTTTGAGAAGATTCTGCTTGCAGGCGCCGACTGGATGACAGTGTCCATAGATGGACTGTATGACGCTTACGAGAAGAACCGTTACCCGCTTCGATTTGATGAGACCTATCAACGCATGCAAGGGATGAAGCGGATCAAAGAAAAATATGCAACGCCCAAACCAGCAATCAATATCCAGGGAATCTGGCCGATGATAGAGCCGCAGATTGACGAATATATGGATAAAATGTCCCAGGTATCGGACTATATCAACTACAGCGCTTTCATTGATCTTGTCAAAATAAAAACGGAGCAGGAGCAGACGAACGATATATCAGACTTTACATGTCCTGAGCCATTCCAAAGGATGCTCATTTCTCTGCATGGTGATGCCTACGGCTGCTGCTGCAATTTCGGAAGAGAGCGGATTTTATCGACCTCTCTGGGTAATGTGAAGGATGTTTCTGTTTATGACCTTTGGCATGGAGAGAAATTTAACAAACTGAGGAAAAGTTGCTCTACTCCGGGAGGATACAAGGATGAACCGACCTGCAAAGGCTGCCATATGGCGCGAAAAATGAAGGAGCGGGCCATAAAGATCCATAGCCAGGAGTACATGATTAGGGAGTACGTTTGAATTTGACGAAAGATTGGAGGATTGAAATATGCTCAATGGCAAAGCGATTCTGATCACTGGTGGCACGGGTTCCTTTGGAAATCATTTTGTGCAGTATGTTTTGAAGCATTATAAACCTAGAAAAATTGTTATCTACTCCAGAGATGAGTATAAGCAATTCCTTATGAAGTCCAAATTCCCCTCCGCGGATGTTCCGATTCAATACTACATTGGAGATGTCAGAGATGGAGACCGTCTGCGCCGCGCGTTCTACGGTGTGGACTATGTGATTCATGCCGCCGCAATGAAGCAGGTTCCCACTTGCGAATATAATCCGAACGAGGCGATTAAGACAAATATCACAGGTGCCATGAATGTGATTGAGGCGGCATTGGATACCGATGTGAAACGAGTGGTTGCCTTATCGACCGATAAGGCTGTGAATCCGGTAAATCTGTACGGCGGGACCAAGTTGGTTTCGGACAAGCTGTTTATTGCGGCAAATAGTTACACTGGCTGTAGTTCCGTAAGATTTTCCATCGTCCGCTACGGTAACGTGGCAGGCAGCCGGGGTTCGGTGATTCCCTTTTTCCAAAGCCTGGTGGACTCCGGGGAAACGGAACTGCCAATCACGGATTTCGAGATGACTCGGTTTTGGATCAGCCTGGAGCAGGGAGTGGAGCTGGTCATCAAATCATTGGCGGAGTCCAAGGGCGGCGAAACGTTCATCGCAAAAATCCCTTCGTTCAAAATCACCGACCTGGCGAAAGCAATCCTCCCAAGCTGCACAATGAAGGAGGTCGGCATCCGGGAGGGAGAAAAACTCCACGAAATCATGATTACAAAAGAAGATTCGCCTTATACATATGAATATGAGAAGCATTTTGTGATCTATCCCCATATGTCCTGGTGGAACGAGGGAAAAGTGGTGCCAGGCGGGAAACCGGCTCCACGAGGATTTGAATACTCCTCGGGGACCAATCAACAGTGGCTGTCGGTGGAAGAACTGCAAGGTTTATTAAAAAATCGCTGAACATATAGAGAAGCAGGGGGGACAGAATGGAACTTTGTCTTGGAACCGTCCAATTTGGAATGGACTATGGGATTCGCGGGAAGAAAAAGCCGGCGCTTTCTGACGCGCTGGAGCTGCTGGATTATGCGCTGCATAACGGCATTGATATGATTGATACAGCCAGTGCCTACGGCAGTGCAGAGGATGTGGTTGGCTGTTATTTGGACGCGCATAAGCCGGAGCGCGGCCGGTTCCAGCTTATTTCCAAGCTTCGTCCGAATGTGCTGGATGATGTGCCGGCGGAACAGTATTACCCGGTCATGAAAGCAAATTTGGAGGAGTCCCTGCGCCGTCTGCATACCGATTATTTGGATGGCTATTTGCTGCACAGTGCCCGCTATGTGTTCCAGGACGAGATAATCGCCGCCCTGACACAGCTGAAAAAAGAGGGTAGTGTCAGGCACGTAGGGGTCTCTGTTTACGAGGTGGAGGAGGCGGAAAAAGGCATCTCACGGAGAGACCTGGACTTTTTGCAGCTTCCCTTCAGCATTTTGGACCAGCGTATGCTGCACAGAGGGGTCCTTGCACTGGCGGAAAAACATAAATTCCCGCTGCATACCCGGAGCGCCTTTATCCAGGGCCTTGTTATGATGCAGCCGGAGGAGGTCCCACCGTTCCTGCGGGAAAAGGCGGCTCCGATTCTGCGGGCTGTGGGGGAAATCTGTCGGGAAACCGGCCTGAGCCGGACACAACTGGCGATTGGATTTGTAAAGCGGCAGACAGCAGTAAACCGGCTGGTGTTCGGGGTGCGGGACCTGGAGCAGCTTCAAGAGGACCTCGCGGTATTTCAGCGGGACCTGGCGGATGAGCTTGTGCAGGAACTGGAAAAACGATTCGATCACATTATGCCGGATATTGTGATGCCGAGCCTTTGGAAAAAGGAGGAATAGAGATGAAACAGATCAAACGTGTCTCAGAGCTGGAGCGTGCATACATCAATGAGGTTTTGGACGGCGGCTTTCAAAGCGCACATAATTACGAGATGGTCACACGGCTGGAAAAAGCGTTTGCCGAGAAATTTCAATGTAAATATGCGGTTGCCATGACAAATGGAACTGCTACATTACATGCCGCCCTGGAGGCGGCCGGCGTAGGGGAGGGGGATGAGGTCATTGTCCCGGCCCTCACCATGAGCAGTACCAATATCTGCGTACTGCAAGCCAATGCCATCCCGGTATTCGCGGATGTTGACCCTCAGACCTTTACCCTTTCGGTGGAAAGTGTGAAAGAGAAAATCACGAAGCGGACAAAAGCGGTCATTCCGGTCTCGCTTTACGGCTTGTCCGCTGACATCGACCCAATCATGACCCTGGCGGAGAAACATGGGCTGACCGTCATTGAGGACGATGCGCAGTGTGTCCTGGGGTACTATAAAGGACGCATTGTCGGTTCCACCGCGCATATCTCGTCGTTCAGCTTCCAGTCGTCGAAGCACATGACGGCGGGAGAGGGCGGAATCGTCACGACCAATGACCCGGAGCTTGCCGTCAGCCTGCGCAGGTTCTCCGGACTGGGCTACGGCAGTATCGGAATCGACAAGGGCAGGATTTCCAAGGAGGACATCCAAAACCCGTCCTACGAAAGACATATGGCGCTGGGCTGGAATTACCGGCCGTCGGATCTGTGCGCCGCTGTTGCGCTGGCCCAGCTGGAGCGAGCTGAGGAGCTGGTGGAGATGCGGGAGATTGCGGCACAGCATTTTTTGGAGGCAGTACAGGATGTTTCCTGGCTCAGTCCGCAGTATGTGCCGGACGGCTATGTCAATTCGTATTGGGCGTTCGTTTTGAAGCTTGATGTAGAAAAGGTGCCGTGGCAGGTTTTCAGACGGAAATTTGTGGAGCTGGGCGGAGACGGTATCTATGGAGCCTGGAGGCTCGGTTATCTGGAGCCGATGTACCGGGATATGGCGTTCCGGGGTCGGGAAAAGATCATCGGGCGGCATGGGACGTACCAATATGGCCCCGGCCTCTGTCCGGCGGCGGAGAGCATCCAACCGAGTCTGCTGCAATTCAAGACGGACTATTGGGATGAACGGGACGCCATCCGTCAGGCGGAAATTTTGAAGGAAACGGCTGCATATTTTGGACGGTGAGGCAAAATGAAGTATTTGGCAATTATCCAGGCGCGGTGCGGTTCCTCGCGCCTGCCCGGAAAAGTATTGAAGGACATTGCGGGCAAAACAGCCCTGGAACAGATGCTGGACCGGGTCTCGAAATCAAAATACGTAGATGAGGTCACGGTTGCAACCACCTTTCATCGGGAGGACCTGCCAATCGTGCAGCTGGTCTCTGGCTTAGGATACCGGGTGTTTGTCGGAAGCAGCGACGATGTGCTGGACCGCTACTATCAGGCGGCAAAGCTGCTCCAGCCGGAATATGTGATTCGTCTGACGGCAGATTGTCCGCTGTTTGATTGGCGGGTGCTGGACGATGCGATCGAAGCGCTGCGGCCTGAGACAGACGATTTGTCGATGCAGTCGGAGACCTTTCCGGATGGGCAGGATTTGGAGATCGTCCGTTTCCCGGCGTTGGAGAAGATTTGGAAAGAGGCCAGGCTTGCTTCCGAACGGGAGCATGTGACCCTCTACATCCGGAACCACAAGGAACAATTCCAGCTCCAGGACTTTGCCTGCAAGCTGGGGAACCTGAACGCAGAGCGGTGGACGCTGGATGAGCCGGAGGACCTGGAAATGATACGCAAGGTCTATGAACATTTTTCTCCCCGGACGGACTTTTCCATAAAGGAGATTTTTGCGTTTTTGTCAGAGCATCCGGAAATACGCTCCATCAACCAGCGCTTTATCCGCAACGAAGGTCTGCTGATTTCGCTGGCGCAGGACAGAATCGTGAAATAGAAGGGACAGCATGAGAATTTTAGTGGTTGGCTCCAGCGGGATGCTGGGGTATGTTACTTACCGTTATCTGAAAGCAAAGGGACACCAGGTCAGCGGCATTACCAGAACAAAGTTTTTTTCCGACATGACCCGGCTTGACGCAACGGAGGAACCGGCGATACGGCGCTTTTTGGAGGAGACGGCTTTTGACGCAGTGATTAATTGTGCCGCGCTGCTGCTGAAGCCGAGCGAGGCGCAAAAATGCGAGGCGGTCAAGCTTAACGCCTGGCTGCCGCACCTTTTGGATGCGTATTGTGCCCAGAACAACGCGTATCTGATACAGGTCAGTACAGACGCGGTGTTTTCCGGCCGGCGGGGCGGATATCGAGAGGACGAGCCCAGCGATGCGGACACGTTTTATGGCAAAAGCAAGCTTTTGGGGGAGGTGTGCAGTGGGCACGCCCTGACGGTCCGTTCGGGCTTTTGGGGGATGGATGTCAACTCCGATGGCGCTGGGCTGCTGCAATGGTTCCTGCGTCAAAGCGGCAGTGTGTCCGGCTATACGCACGCGCTGTTTAACGGGGTGTCAAATCTGGAGTTTGCCCGTTTTGCAGACGCCGCCCTCCAAAACCGGTGGACCGGTCTCTATCATCTGTGTGCGGCGGAATCTGTTTCCAAGTACGCATTTTTGTGCCATGCGAAGCGTGTCTTTTCCAGGGAAACAGAGGTGGTCCAGTTTGACAATCCTCCAATCGACCGGACATTATATTGTACCAGAGCGGATGTGGCGTACCAGCAGAAGCCCTTTGTGCAGATGCTGGAGGAGCTGAACGAGTGGTGGGCGCATTCGATATAGGCAGGGAGTGTGATGGATATGGAAGCTTCATTGAACATTGGCGGACGAGTGATTTCCAGAGCGGAAAAACCCTATTTTATTGCGGATATCGCGGCAAATCATGACGGAGATCTGTCCCGTGCATACAAGCTGATCGAGCTGGCGAAAGAGGCGGGCGCGGATGCGGCGAAGTTCCAGAATTTCAAGGCGGAGCTGATTGTGAGCCGGACCGGTTTTGCGTCGCTGGGCCGTCAGCTCTCACATCAGGCAAGCTGGAAAAAATCAGTGTTTGAGGTATATCAGGACGCCAGCCTCCAAGATGATTGGTCAGAGCTTCTGCATCAGAAGTGCAAAGAAACTGGAATCGAGTACATGACCAGTCCCTATGACTTTGCGTCTGTGGACTGGGCGGACCGCTATGTCCATGCGTTTAAGATCGGTTCCGGAGATATCACGTGGCCTGAAATGCTGCAATACATCTCCGAAAAGGGAAAGCCGGTCCTGCTGGCGACAGGGGCGTCCAGGTGGGCGGATGTGGATCGGGCGGTGGAGATTGTCCGAAAAGCTCCCGCCGGGTATGCGCTGATGCAGTGCAACACAAATTATACGGCCTCCCCGGAGAACATGAAGCACATCAATTTACAGGTTTTGCAGAAGTACAGCCAGCGGTATCCGGACGCGGTTCTGGGCTTGTCCGACCATACCCACGGAAATGTAACGGTGCTGGGGGCCATTGCGCTGGGAGCGCGGGTGATTGAAAAGCACTTTACGGACGACAACTGCCGGGCCGGGCCGGACCACGCGTTTTCCATGACACCGGATTCCTGGCGGGAGATGGTAGATCGTTCGCTGGAATTATTCAGCGCCCTGGGAGATGGGGAAAAGAAGATCGAGGAAAACGAGCAGGAGGCAGCGGTCATCCAAAGACGCGCACTGTTTACAGCAAGGGCCATGCGTGCTGGGGAGTTGGTGACGGAAGGTGACCTGATTCCTTTGCGGCCGGTCCCGCCTGACGGGATTCCCCCGTATGAGGCGGAGCAGGTGATTGGACAACGGCTGAAGCGGGACGTTGCTCAGGACACATATTTGCGTTGGGAAGATTTGATATGATTCTTTTTCGTGCAGACGCCAATCCACAGATTGGCACGGGCCATGTTATGCGCTGTCTCTCCTTGGCGGACGCGCTCCGGGACCGGGGGAGAACAGCGGTATTCGTCTTGGCGGAGCCGTACTTCCAGGCGGTGATTCAGGCCAGAGGTTATCATTGCACTATTTTGCAAACGGATCACAGCCGGCTGGAGGAAGAGCTTCCCGTGTTCCTCCCGCTGTTGGAGCGGGAACAGCCTGCGCTGGTGATATTGGACAGCTATTTTGTGACGGCGGAGTATCTGAGGGCGGTGAAGCATATGGCGCCGCTGTTGTATATCGACGACCTGAATGCGTTCGACTACCCGGCTGATATTGTGGTGAATTATAATATTTTCGGACCGGAAACTGCATATCCGGAGAATAAAACATATCTTTTGGGACCGCAGTATGCGCCTTTGCGTAAAGAGTTCCAGGGGCTTGAGAAACGCGTGGTCAAGGAGCGTGTGGAGCATGTGCTGGTCTCCACCGGAGGGACGGACCCGTATCATACAGCTCTTCGTTGTGTGGGGTATTTACGGAAACACCCGATATCTTCTGAGCTGACCTACCATTTTGTCCTTGGGGCCATGAACCAGGATATTGAGGAGATTCAAAAAGCCACCGCAGGTATTCCCGGTATCGAGCTTCATTGCCAGGTGACCGATATGCGTACATGGATGCTGCAATGTGACGCGGCGCTCTCCGCGGCGGGAACAACGCTTTATGAGTTATGTGCCTGTGGACTGCCCACTGTCACATACATTTTGGCGGACAACCAGATTCCAGGAGCGGCTGCGTTTCAAAAAGCGGGGCTGATGCCCTGCGCGGGAGATATCCGCTCCAATCCGACTTTTGAGGAGCGGCTTATGACACAGCTCCAACTGCTTATGTCGGACCGGGAGAGGCGCAGGCGTATGGCGCAGCGGATGCAGGAAGTGGTGGATGGAAACGGCGCAGGACGTTTTGCAGAGATGATTTGCGGGTCGTTCTAACAGCGGGATATGGACTGGAGTGAATGGGAAATATGGAGACTTCAATGGATGCTGGGCAAAAAATCTATGATTTAGCCAATTCGATTTTTCCCATATGCAGAAGCATAACGGGAGATGGTGTTCGGGAAACGCTGTCGATTCTGGCGGACTATATCCAAAAAGACCGTGGACCGGAACTGACCATTCATAATGTTCCGTCGGGCACAAAAGTGTTTGATTGGACGGTTCCGAAGGAATGGACGATACGGCAGGCTTATATCAAGAATGAACGGGGCGACCGTATTATTGACATGAAAGACCACAATCTTCATGTGATGGGGTACTCTATTCCAGTAGATTTATGGGTCGATCTGGAAGAACTCAAGCAGCATATTTTTACACAGCCGGACCAACCGGATGTCATTCCTTATGTGACCTCCTATTACAAAGAACGGTACGGATTTTGCATGAGCGAAAACCAGAAAAACGCATTGCCTTCCGGACGCTATCATATGGTAATCGACAGTGAATTAAAGGACGGATATCTGACCTATGGGGAAGTTATCGTGCCGGGGAAAACAGACCAGGAGATATTCTTTTCGACTTATATTTGTCATCCATCCATGGCGAATAATGAATGCTCCGGTCCAGCCCTTTTAGCGGAACTGATTCGATTTTTTTGTGCCCTAGGGCACAAAAGATACACCTATAGGTGTATCTTTATCCCAGAAACCATCGGTTCTATTACTTATTTGAGCAAACATCTCTCTTACATGAAAGAGCATGTTATAGCAGGCTTCAATCTGTCTTGTGTGGGAGATGACCGGAACTGTTCTATTGTAAGCTCTCGTTACGGAAATACATTAGCAGATAGAGTGTTGGGAAATGTCCTGAAGTTTCGAGGGCCTTATACAAAATACTCGTTTCTGAACAGAGGCTCTGACGAGCGTCAATATAATGCGCCCGGCGTAGATTTGCCAGTGGTTTGCTTTTGCAGATCCAAGTTTGAAGAATATCCTGAATATCACACCTCTGCGGATGATATGTCGCTGGTGTCACCGGAAGGCTTTCAGGGCAGCTACGATATACTGAGTCAGGTGGTCCAGGTGCTTGAGCAGAATGAAATTTATAAGTCCACTGTCCTATGTGAGCCGCAGCTTGGCAAACGCGGGCTATATCCAACAATCAGCCAAAAAGGAAGCTATGATGGGGTGAAGCGGATGAGTGATTTCCTTGCTTATGCAGACGGGCAAAATGATATCATTGCGATTGGCGATATAATTGGAGCAGGAGCAGATAAACTGCTGCCAATAGCAGAGGAGCTTTGGAACCATGGATTGATAGAAGCTGTACAGTTGAGCCAGGAGGGATTTTGATGGAAGAATTCCAGTATGAAAACTTGATTTCAGATATTGGGATTGAGAAGGGCGATATTTTGGATATTGCGTCCGGTCTGCGGTGTATTGTGCAGCATTGTCACAACCATGGGATGCACTTTGATGGAAGCCGTCTGCTGGACGCTTTGCAAGAAGCGGTGGGGGCGGATGGGACTATCATGGTCCGTGCATTCACCTGGGATTTTTGCAAAAAAATCCCTTTCGACATACGGCAAAGCTCCAGCCAGGTCGGGGCATTGGGAAATATTGCCATGAGAAGAGAGAACTTTGTAAGGACACAGCATCCTCTATATTCCTGGATGGTTTGGGGAAAGCATCAGGAATATCTTTGCGGGCTGGAGAACGTCAGTGCTTTCGGAGAAGGGACTCCGTTTGATTTTTTGTATCAGAACGATGCGAAGCTTGTCCGAATTGGAAATTTGGACGTATGGTCCTTCACGCAGAGGCATCACGCGGAAAAAATCGCCAATCTTCCGTTCCGGTTTGAAAAAATGTTTGAAGGGGAGTACATAGACCGAAATGGGGTTCACAGTACAAGAAAGTATAGTATGTTTGTAAGGCATACAGACATTGAGGTGGAACTGAATGACTACTCCTGCATCGAGCGCGACTGGAAGGATACGGGCGTCGAGATAGCGAAAGAATGGAACGGTATCAACTGTTCAACGGTCCGGCTGCGAGAAGCTATGGACTATGTATATGATGACTTGATTCATAATTTTGGGAAGAAAACGCTGCTGATCAATGGAAAAGCCGGCTATGAAAGTATATTGTAACGGAATTATTTCAAGTTTGTGGAGAAAATAAGTTGCATGAAAATACGAACCATTTTAGAAGGACTCGATAAACAAAATATTTCATATGACTTCTATGGAAGCAAAGAGCAGTCAGTGGAATGCTGGTCCTGCCTGAAAAAGTGTCTGCCGAATTCTGTACTGATTGTGAAGGATGCCTCTGAGGCCGCGGAGCTTGCAGGAAAACCGGTGCTAGCCGTTTCGGAGTCGAAGCTGGAGTGTGCGGAAGTACCCAATCTGATTGTGCAGGACCCGGAGGCTGTATACAGTACAATCATTTCAATGCTTGAGCAGCGTCCACGGATTCCGCGGCGGCCCGAAGCTCTGAAGGAACGCTTTCCAAACGCGGCGCTGGAATGCGGGGAAAATGTGTGGATTGCCGAGGGAGCGATACTGTCTGGCCGAATCATATTAGGAAACGATGTGATCATCAAAGCAGGAGCTGTGATTGGACAGGAAGGGTATGAATTTCAGAAGGATAAACAGGGCGTCCAGCACCGTATTCCTTCTCAGGGAGGTATTATTATCGGAGATGGTGCAGAGATTGGTGCCAACACCTGCATTGACAGAGGAATTTATGGGGATACCGTGATTGGCAGGCAGGTAAAGATATCGAATCTTTGCCATATTGCCCACGATGTCGTAGTTGGAAATGGCACTATGATTGGAGCGAAGGTATCCATATCGTTTTTTGCTCAGATTGGTGAAAACTGTACATTAGGCGCAGGCGCCACGTTGAGGGACAACATCCAAATCGGGGCTGGGGTATTTGTTGGAATTGGTGCGGTCGTTACAGAATCTATACTGGACAAGCACTCTGTGTTTGGAAATCCCGCAGTAGAGTACCAGAGAAAGAAGAAACTGATAAAAGTGGACCATATCAGCAAAACATATGGAAATGACAGCAGGAAGACGCTGGATAACATTACATTTGAAATAGCTGTTGGGGAATTTGTTTCAATCGTTGGACCTTCCGGATGCGGAAAATCGACCCTGCTGAAAATCATGGCAGGATTACTGGATTCCGACGCAGGGCGGCTGTTAGAAAAGAAGGAGGATGGAGTCAATATTGGAATGATATTCCAGGAAGATGCGCTGCTGCCCTGGTTTACAGTGGAAAAAAACGTTGAAATAGGTCTGAAAATTCAAAAAGAAGCCAAGGAGAAACGAAAAGAACGGACAAAATGGGCAATCAAGGTTGTTGGACTGGAGGGGTATGAAAAGTACTATCCCCATCAGCTCTCCGGCGGGATGAAAAAAAGAGCGGCAATCGCAAGAAGTCTGGTATTGAATTCCGAACTCCTATTGATGGATGAACCCTTTGGTGCTTTGGACGCTGCGACCAGGTCGAAGATACAGGAGGATCTGTTGCAGCTCCAAAGAGAAAACGGTTTTTCAGTCTGCATGGTTACCCATGATATTGAAGAGGCAATTGCATTGTCAAACAGGATTGTTGTAGTGGCAGGCAAGCCGGCGGAAATCAGGACGATTGTATCTGTAAACCTGGCAGCACGGAACGACTACAACAGCGAGGAGTTTTTAGCGCTGAAACGAGCTGTGCTGGATATGATAGACGGCCATATGTGAAAAGGGGGGGCAAACGATATGAAGTATGATAGATTGACCGATTTGCTGAGATATCGAAGTGAGACGGACGCAGAAAAATGTTTTGTCCGTGAAATCGCCACCCAAACAGAACTGACGTTTTCCGGATTTTTTCAGTTAGTACAGGAAAGAGCCCGGTTTATGCAGTCGTGCGGCTTGCAGGCAGGGGACAGGGTCGGACTGCTTGAAGGAAACAGTGTTGGATTTATGACTGATTTTTTTGCAGTCCTGGAAAATGATGCAATTGTAGTTCCTATAAATGCTGCACTGAAGGACCGGGAATTAAGCTATATTTTTCAGGACGCCGGTCTGAACTACGCAGTAGTGGAGAAGGCAGAAAAACGGATCGTAACGTTGCTGGGCGCGGAGCATGTCTGTAAGATAGACGAAAATACAGGTTTTGTTCAATCTGGTGCGTATGAGAAAGAATCGGCACAGGACGAGCTGCTCGAAGGGACTGCCTTGATTTTATACACCTCTGGTTCCACGGGAAAGGCAAAGGGAGTGATGCTGACGCATCAAAATCTACTTGCAGAAATGAAGAATATTATGGATGCGCACAAACTTACCACCGAGGACAAGGTGTTGTGTGTACTGCCCTGGTTCCATATTAACGGATTGGTCATTACCATGCTGACTCCGCTGCTTGCAGGGCATGAAATAGTAGTAGCTGAGAGGTTCAGCCAAAAAAATTTCTGGAAATGGATAGACCAGTATCAAATAACGTGGTTCAGCGGTGTACCAACAATATATGTGTATCTTCTGGCAGAAGAAGATAGTGCCAAGCACCACACGCTGCGATTTGCAAGGTCGGCCTCATCCTCTCTGCCAGTACAGATATTGCAGGAGTTTGAACAGCGATATCAGGTACCTGTGATAGAGTCTTACGGGATGACGGAGGGAGGAAGCCAGCTGACGAGTAATCCAGTTCCTCCAGAAGTGAGAAAACCAGGTTCGGTTGGACTCCCCTGCGGACTGGAGATGCGGATTGTAGACGATGCGGGAAATACATGCCGGACAGGCGAGGTGGGGGAAGTACAGTTTTGCGGCCGAAGCATCTCGAAAGGATACTATAAAAAGAAAAAAGAAACGGAAGAGGCGTTTGATGGGAGATGGTTTCGGACGGGGGATATGGGTTGTGTCGATGAGGATGGATACCTGTATCTGAGCGGACGAAAAAAGGAACTGATTAACCGGGCTGGAGAGAAATTTTCGCCCCAGGAGATTGATGAAATCTTGTATCGGTGCAAAGGAATCAAAATGGCAGCGGCTGTTGGTGTTCCGGACCATGCCCGCGGCGAAGAAACAGTAGCGTTCTGCGTCCCCAAGGAGAAAAAGAAGCCGTCGGAAGAGGAGATACTTGCTTTTTGCCGTACTTATCTGGCGGACTACAAGCTCCCAAAGGAGATTATCTGGATAGATGAACTTCCCATTGGGGGGAACGGAAAGATTCAAAGATTAAAGCTGAAAGAAGAATATGCGAGGATAAAAGACAATGAAAAAAATTAAGATGTTTGCGTTGGTGATCACGGCGGCAGCGGTACTTCTGCTGACTGGGTGCGGGAATACGGCGGACAGTGACGCTGTTGTAGTGCGGATAGGAAGCAACCGGGCCATTGGAACGGTGACGCCATATCTGGCAGAGAGCCTGGGATATTTCGATGGAAAAGAATATCAGATTGAGATTCTGGAGTTTACGGACGGCGCTGCTTTGATGGAAGCCATGGCGGCAGGGGAATTAGACATCGGCATCGTGGGCATTTCGCCGGTTGCAACATGGAATGCAAAAGGGCTTGATGTCCGTGTGGTTGCATCGGCCAATGGAGGAGGGCATGTGATTGTAACTACTACGGAGCGCGGTTTCTCCAGTGTAGCAGATTTGCAGGGGAAAGTTGTGGCTGGCCCCAGCCCTGGCACGGTAACTGATACATTGGTGAAAAGCTACATATTTCCTCAATATTCTATGACAAGCGATGATGTCACCATGATTACGGGAATGAAGGGCGCAGATATGATCACAACACTGGTCAATACAGACGAGATTGATGCTGCGGTAACATGGGAGCCGTTCATTTCAATGGCTGAACTGACATATGATAACATTCAAATCTTGTTTGATGCGTCGGAGGAATGGCTGAACGATGGCAACCAGGAATTGTATCCTGTCAATGTTATCGCGGCAACTGGCGAATTTTGCGATGGCAATGAGGATGAATTAAAAGATATCCTTCAAACGATTGAAAAGACGGTAAATTATACAGAGAACAATCCACAGGAGGCCTGTGAAAAAATGGCAGAATTACTGGAGCTGGATACCGCTGTGGTGGAGCGAGCCTTGAAGAGATCGCGGCTGACGTTTAAAGTGGACGTTGAGGCATCAATGGCCACACTGAAATGGGCGTGTGATCTGGGCTATCTGGATGAACTGCCTAAGGAGGATAAATTATTTGATTTCAATTATATTACAGGCTGATGAGGGGCTTTCGCTGTGAAAAAATATAAGTCCTATCTTCTGGGCGGGTGTATGGTAATTCTGGTGCTGCTGCTCTGGCAGGCAGCGTCTGACACAGGATTGTTTGGGAAATATGATGTCAGTCGAGGCAGGCTTATGTTTCCCAGTCCGTTATTCGTTTTTCAGAGGATGATCGAATTGATAGGAAATGGGTATCTGCCAAAGCATGTCTGGATCAGCTTGAAACGAGTCATTTCAGGATTTGGAATTTCAGCAGCTTTAGGGCTTCCGATTGGAATCTTGATGGGAAGAAACGAGAATATAAAGCTTTTTTTACAGCCCTTGTTTAAGATTCTGGCACCAATTCCGGGTGTTGCTTGGGTTCCACTGGCCATTTTATGGTTTGGGTTAGGAGACAATGCGGCAGTTTTTATTATCGTTGTGAGCGCGATAACACCAATTGTAATAAATACAATTCAAGGTGTGGAAGCAATAGACTGCGATTTGGAGAGTGTGATGATTATGCTGAAAGCGTCCAAGTGGCAGTCCATGCGATTTTTAATCCTACCGAGTGTAATCCCTTATATTGTGACAGGCTTCAAACTTGGACTGGGATACGCATGGAGAGTGGTTATTGCAGCGGAAATGGTTGGTGTACCAGATGGAATGGGTTATGTGCTGAACCTGGGACGGAGTACCGCACAGACAGAGATAACGTTTATCACCATTATTGTTTTGTGTGTGATGCTTGCGCTGATTGAAAAATGTTTGTTCAGTACGATCGAGAGGATGACAGATACATGGAAAAAAGCAGAATGAAGATGTAAACTATACCAGTACTTATGTGAACAGACCCTAAACCCCTCTTTATTTGGAGTGCTAAAAGCAGGATAATTGGAATCGGTTTATGTAAGCGGTCAGTATCGGCCTGATCGAAATTGACCTTCTGCTTATACGGCGCTTGTGCTGACGCTTTTCGCGGCACAGGCGCTTTTGCTTTTCGGGAGGCCAAACCGGGATAGATTGAGAAAGAGGTCTGTATCTATTAGTACCTACAAACGAAAGCTGTATAATCCCACCAAAAGAGGGCACAATCCAAAGGAATAACCAGTTATTGGAGGGGTCTTACTATGGCGGACCAGCCCTTTTCACCTGTTCCTTTGGACGATGAGCATTTAGCGAAATACGGCAAAAACGCCGCCCGGTGCCTGAAGCCGGACGGAAGCATCACCCTGAAGCAGGCGGCCCGTCAGGTCCGGGAAGATTTACGCACCCTGGCCCAGACGGTCCATAAGCTGTCCGACCGGCCGGGGGAGGGCCAGCCAGCCGCGGCGGAATGGCTGCTGGACAACCACTATATGGCGGTCCGGGAGGGGGAGCGGGCCAGCCTCCCGGAGCTGCGGGAGGTCTGCCGGGGGATGGCCCAGCTGCTGGAGGAAGCGCTGGGACTTGCGCCCCCCTCCCCCCTCCTGCGCCAGGTGCAGACACCGGGGAGCAGCTGGCTGGACCTCGCTGGACAGAAGCCTGTCCGGGCTATCTTCTTTTCCGGCGGGGTGGCGGACGGGGTCTACCGGGGAATCTCCCCAGGGGAGGACCCCATCCCCTACGGGGACATCGGCCTGCTGCTGGGGGAGGCCATCCGCCGGGAGCGGCC
>OFGR01000791.1_pt1 | contig 29031 bp, 41 predicted proteins | sample 1521811 | NCBI WGS metagenome assembly OFGR01 (sample SAMEA3504098, study PRJEB24116) | mouse gut metagenome | biome: mouse gut; feature: mouse-associated habitat; material: faeces | place: Denmark | collected 2011
TCCCTCTGGTGGAAAAAAAGGGCGGCCAAGGGGAAAGAGGCAGTCATGTACGGCTGGGCAAATGCCGACCGAGTACAGCCCAACAAAAAGGGGATCACTGATCTGGCGGGGTATATGGCAAAGGATTCCGCCGGGAAAAAGCACTGGACACAATCGCAAAACCTGGACAAGCCCTATCACAACGGGCCGGATGACAAAAAGTATACCCGCCGCCAGATCGAGAAAGTGGCAAAACTGCCGCCAGACTGCGAGGAATACCGGAAATTTTGGGAACGGCAATACCCAGGCTGGGAATTAGTGGATTCCCAGCGGCAGTATGCGGATCAGTCCGGGTGGTACTTCTACCTGACGATGCGCCGGAGGTGTTAAGGAGGGAGAACTAATGCGTGTTGGGATTCACGATGCGGAGAAAGAACACCTGAAACATAAAACCTTTCCAAACTATGCGCTGATGAAAATATCGGCATATCACAAAAGCCGGGGCGATAGCGTAGGCTGGCATAACCCGCTGACGGCATGGCTAAACCAGCCAGACAGGGTATATATGAGCAAAGTATTTACGTTTACGCCAGATTATCAGCACCCAGTAAATGCAAAAGAGATCATAAAAGGCGGTACAGGGTATAGTTACCCGGACGGCGGCGCGGAGCTGCCGGAAGAGATAGAGCATATTTACCCGGACTATTCTATTTACTTTGAGAAGATACCAGAGGTAAGAGAAACGGCTTACGGTTTTCTTACTAGAGGCTGTCCCAGAGGGTGCGACTTTTGCATAGTAGAACAGAAAGAGGGGCGGGCAGCAAGGAAAGTAGCCGATCTTTCGGAGTTCTGGCGCGGACAGAAAAACATAGTGCTTTTAGATGCTAATCTATTTGCCTGCAAAGAATGGAAAGGATTAAGCAATCAGCTGATAAACAGCGGTGCATGGGTGGACTTTTCGCAGGGCTGCGATATTCGTATTATGACGCAGGAAAAAGCGGAGTACATAAAGCGCATGAAGATAAAACGCATACATTTTGCGTGGGACAGGTACGAGGACAAAGAGGCGATCATACCGAAATTTAAAGAATTTAGGGAAATCACGGGCTGGGAAAGAAAAAAGCTGGGCGTATACGTTCTATGTAATTTCAATACCACTTTTGAGCAGGATTTAGAGCGGGTATATACTCTGCGTGATCTGGGGTATGCACCGTATGTAATGCTTTATGATAAGCAGAATATACTAGCCGGGCATAGGCTTAAGCGCTTACAGCGTTGGGTAAATAACAGAATTATCTTTAACAGCTGCAAAGATTTTGCAGACTATGATTGCAGGAAGTAGGGCAGGGCATGAGGTATGCAGTGATTATTTACACAGATACAACCAGCAAGGCGGCTGTATCTGATTATATGGAACGGTTACACCGGGACAGGCAGAGGGAGCGCAGGCGACAGCAGCGCCGCCAGTATTTCCTTAAGCAGCGCTTAACGGGCATATTCCTTTTATTGTTTACCATTCTGGCGGTTATGCTGACAGGCGGCGACGCAACAATAGCGATCATTACAGTACCGCTGGGGCTGTATCTGGTATTCACTAAGGAAATGGTTATAGATAGCAGTTTTTAGCGGGAAACGAAAGAGAGGTAGAGAAGTGGGAAGAAAGCAGACAGAGGCAGCAGTAGACGAGTACGGATTTAAAAGAAACTATGTAGATGAATGGGGCGACGGTAGCAGGGAAAGACGGGACGAGCGCACACTTATTACGTCGGGCAACTGGGTAATGGTTATTAAGAGCCTGCCAGTAGCGGAGTATGCAGCGCCGCAGCTTTACGGGATTTACTGGGCTGTACCCTTTGTGCGTGAGGGAAAAGCTGCCACTAAAGATAAGCTGGGAAATTGGAGCGGTACGGAGATAAAAACACTGGTAGGAGTGGACGAGTACGGCAGGCAGTGTGCAAAAATCTATACGCCGCATGAAGTAAAGATTTTCCCAGACGAGTACAGCATATTAACGCCAGAGCGCTTAGAAGAGTATAAGCAGGCGGGCTGGTATTTGCAGGAAATAAACGCGAAAGCAGAGCAGCCTTTAAACATGGAGATCATTAACGACGGCAGGGCGCTTGTGGAAGAGGAAAGGGAAATAATTTGGGCGCTGATGTTAGAGGGGCTGACAGAGCAGCAGGCGTGCGAAGAGTATTTTTTAACACACCATACAGATTACCAGAATACAGAAATTTGCTATCTGCCTACGCAAGAAATTTTAGCAGAGGCAATAGCAATATTTGGAGAGAGATAGAAAGCGAGGCAGGAAATGAGCGAGGTATACATACGCAGCCAGGACAAAGAGGGGCTTTATACGATCAAAGAATCATGTGGGATAAGGTATAAAGAATTTACAAACGCGGGCATGAAAGAAAACAGAATAATGCTGAATATGGATGCAACATCAATGTACACGCTGGGGATATACGAAAGCAAAGAGCGCTGTATAGAGATCATAGACGAGATACAGAGCGTATGCGGGCAGTATTTATATGCGCCGGGCAACACAGGCTTACTGATAGGCAGCGAGGCTACGCCGCCTATGGCAGCAGCGATACCGCGATTATATCAGATGCCGGAAAAGTGAGGGCAGGGCATGGACGGAAACGACGGGGAACGCAGCGCACTTATAAATAAATTTTACCAGATATACAGACCGATACAGAAAAGCCACGGCTTAAGGTATCATATGCACTTTGACATATACGGCAATAACTTTATTGAAATCTGGGAGTATGCAGGAGAGGTAAGAAAGCGCTGTATCTGCAAAGTAAAGGAAGAGGACGAAATAGCGTGCTATAAGCGGGCAATAGAAATGTTGATAAGTTATAGCGGGAAAGGAGATCACGCAAAGTATGAGCAAAAAGCGGAACAAAGGGCAGGATAAAAAGCCGGACTTTCTGGCAGACCTTAACGCAGACATTCTGGACGATCTGACGGAAAAGGGCAGGATAAGAAACGCGGCAGGGCTGGCAGGGGAGCTTACGGAGCTGGAAGAGGTAACGGACATATGCGGGCTGCGGTTCAATGGTTATCTGGCAAAGATCGAGACGAAAAGACCAAGCGGCATTATTGACGAGGTAGCAGTAGCCTTTACAGAGGCAGCAGTAGACCGGGGAAAGACCGGGGACGGGCTGCGGCTTGAAAATTATTTCCTGCTGGGTAGCAGGCTTTTAATATCCGGGCGGCAGCAGGCGCTTAAAGATTTTAAGAGCGGTAAAGTGCTGGTATTCATTCTGGCAGAATACATAGGCTTAAGCCCTAAAGCAATGCTGCAAAATGACATAGCGCTTGTGGGCGAGCTGAAATATAAGCCGACATACCGAGAAACGCCGAGAGGGAAACGCATTTCTGACATTTTCGTAGAGGTAAAAAACGTGCTTACAGGGACAAGCTGCTATATTCCCTGTATCTGCTGGCAGGAGAACGCGGACGAGGTAGCAGGCTGGCTGCCGGGCGACAAAGTAAAGCTGCTGGGAAGATGCCAGAGCCGGGAATATATGAAAGACGCAGAGACAGGCAGGGAAGTAAAGACAGTTTATGAGATTTCAGTAAGTTTCATTAAAAGGACAGGAGAGGCAGGAAATGAGATCAAAAACAATCACAAATAGCAAAGGCGAACCGCAGGCGACGCGTATAGAAATACCGATAGAGGGCGCAGGCGGCGCACTGGGTATGCAGGCGGTTACAAAATTAACCGCGCTTATCAGCGGGCTTAAGAATAAAAAAAACAGAGTATGACATATTCCAGCAGTTTTACACGATTCAAGGCTACGCTATGTGCTGTCGTGACAGTGGATTTCTGGAACATGAAAGCACAAACGACATACTGAAAATGGCAGAGGTTCTGGCAGACAATGAAATTATCAGAGTACGGGCAGAGGGGAAAGGCGGGCAGGAATGAGGACAGTATACATATGCAGCCCGTACAGGGCAAAGGACGGCGCAGAGCTTGACAGGCACATAGAGTATGCGCAGGCGCTTACAAAGCAGGCAATAGAGGCGGGCTTAGCGCCGATCACGCCGCATTTATACATGACGCAATGCTTAAATGAGGACAAGCCGCAGGAACGGGCGGCAGGAATGGCAGCAGGCTTAGCGCTGCTGAAAAAATGCGATTTTGTGATCGTGGGCGTAAAGTACGGGATAAGCGAGGGCATGAGCCGGGAAATACAGACGGCAGACGTACTGGGGATTGAGGTAGTAAATGCAGATAAGCTGCGTTATTACATGGAGTGCAAGGAACGGCAGAGACAGGCGGCTATAAAGCAGTATGCGGACTTACACGCCTGCGATTTCTGCAAGGGCAGGCATTTCCATACATGTACATTATTTTGCTGCAAAGAGCCTTACAGACAGGCTTATGAGTATGCAGAAACACATTTTAGCAAAGGAGAGATCAGACAATGAGGAAATTAAGGAGAGCAGTATTAAGGAATGAGGCAAACAGATTGAGCCGCCACGGGAGAAACGGGAAAAGTATTGCTATTTTCCGTAGCCTCTGGGACGACTACAAGGAGCTGAAACAGCACAAGGAACTTGCGCAGAAAGAAAAGGGACTGCTGGCGCAGATCGGGAGCCTTAAGAGAGCGCGGAAAGCGGCAGCCCTGTAGATTCGCATTAAATGAGAATAATTTAATAGCCCCTACGGTACGGGAATACCATAGGGGCTAAGCTATACAGCTTTTTACAACCTATATCCAGTATATCACTGTATGGCGAAATGTCAAGTAATACGCGGGCGCAAGCCCGTTTTACCACTTGATAAAACAATTAGCTTTCCGACCAGATAGACCTAAAAGGAGTAAAAAATATATGCCATACGTTGAGAGGATAACAAGGGCGGGTAAGACCATAGAGGTAGAGAGATATTTTACAAGCAGATATAAAAAGCAGGGGATAAAGAGGGGGGATAAGGTAAAGCCCACCACAGAGCAACAGCAAAAGATCAATACAAGGCAGGCAGAAAGAAAGCTGCGTATTCTGATAAATGCAAACTATGGCTATGGCGACTATCATTTAGTGCTGGACTACATACGCAGAAAGGGAGAGCCGCCACGGACAAAAGAGCAGATGCGGCAGGACATAGATATATTTTTAAGGGAGTGCCGTAAGGAGTATAAAAAGGCTGGGATAGAGTTTAAATATATTCATGTTATGGAGATCGGGGACAAGGGAGCCAGGCACCACCATTTAGTTATTAACCAGATAGATACAAAGATATTGCAGCAGTGCTGGTACAAGGCATATGAGGGGCATAACCGGGTAAAAGTATTTCCTCTGGACGACAGCGGCAACTATGCTGATCTGGCGGCTTATCTGATTAAGTACACGGACAAGCACAGGAAAGAAGAGGACGGGGCGCTACAGGGTAAGCGCTGGAATAGCAGCAAGAACCTTGTAAGACCAGTGCCGGAAATACGGATAATTTCAGATCGGCAATGGTTCAAGGCAGAGCCGAGGGCGATAAAGGGATATTACGTTGACAAGGACAGCATAAGCAAGGGAGTACATAGCCCGGAATATTACGGCTACGGGTATTTCAGATATACATTAGTCAAATTAGAGGGAGAGGGGGGATAAGATGCAGTATGTACGGATTGTGGTAATAGTCGTGGGCGTGGTGCTTTTGGTACTGGCGGGCGCGGTAATGTGCCTGGCAGCAGTGGCTATAGCACATGCCAGCGAGGATATGAAGAACTGGGAATACTGGAACGGCATAGACGACAGAAAGGGGCGCAGGAAATGAGGCAGAGGCTAAAGCACTGGTTATTTCAGAGGGGCAAGAACTGTAAGCACTGCTGCCTATGGTGTGAGTATTTCAATATATGCAGCTGGGACATGGCAGGCAGGAAAGAGAGAAAGAAAATGAAGATATTTTACCCAGAATACATGGAGAGACACAGACCGAAAACGCCGCGCTGTATCTGCGAAAATGAAATTAAAAGACAGCTGGGAATAGCAAGCCCGTCTCTTTACTGGATTGTGGCAGCAGGTGGCAAAGGAGAAAAGGCGGCAAAAGAGCTGGAAGAGTACAGCAGGAAAACAGAACGGTATTTATGCTACAAAAGGCGGTTAAGCAAGGAACGCTGGAAAGCATTGTACAGGGAATACAGGAAAGAGAGGCGAGGGCATGAGAAACTTTAGGCTGGACGACGAGAGCGGGCATCAAGAGGCGCTATTTAGCTGGGCTGCGTATCAGCTGGGGCGTATGCCAGAATTAGAGTATCTGCATCATGTACCAAACGGCGGCAAAAGGGACAAGGCGACAGCCACGGCGCTTAAGAGGCAGGGCGTTAAGGCGGGAGTGCCAGATATTTGCCTGCCAGTAGCAAGGGGCGGCTATCATGGGCTGTACATAGAGCTTAAGGCAGGGAGAAATAAAGCAACGGATAATCAAAAGCGCTGGTTAAAATTTCTTGAAGAGCAAGGGTATTGCGCTGCGGTATGCTATGGCTGGAATGAGGCAGCAGACAAGATAACAGAGTATCTGGAAATGGAAAAAGAGAAACATTGTACAGAGTGTGTTTATGCTGAAACGTGCATATGGAGAAACAGAGAAGATAACAGACCAACAGAGTGCGGGGAGTACAAGAAAAAATCATAACCAAAGAAATCAACGCATAAAGAGCAGATGCGCTAGAGGCGGCGCAGAAAGAGAGGCAGAGAATGAAAACAATAAGTATTTTGAACTTAAAGGGCGGCGTAGCCAAGACCTTTACAGCGGCAAATATGGCGTATGAGCTTTACCGCAGGGGCTATAAAGTCCTGCTGCTGGATAATGACAAGCAGGGGAACTTAAGCAAGGCATACGGCAGATACGACGCAGAGAGCGTAGCACCGATAACAAAGCTGCTTAGCGGGGAATGGAAAAACCCAGAGGAAATAATACAGCATACGGAGTATGAGGGCATAGACATTATCACGGCGAATATGTCACTTTTCGGCGCTACATGGAATTTAACCAAAGAGGAAAACGAGAACCAGACGGAGCGGTATAGCGCTTGCAAGTTATGGCACTATGATTACTGCATCATAGATAACCCGCCAGACATAGGGCTTAACGTGATAAATGCGCTGGCAATAACGGACGAGGTTATAGTACCCGTAAAGCTGGATAATTACGCTTTAGAGGGGCTGGACATTGTAGCAGAGCAGATAGAGGACGTGCGGGGATTTAACCCAGCAATCAGACTGGCTGGCGTTCTGATTACGTCATACCAGAACACGGACGGGGAGAGCGCAGGCGTGGAGTGGCTGGAAGAGCAGGGAGTGTATAACATTCTGGGGATTGTAAGATATTCCAAGAAAGTAGCGGAAAATTCTTTCATGCGAAAGCCTATTTATGAGTATAGCCCGTGCTGCGGGGCGGCGCAGGGATACAAGAAGTTTGTAACAGCTTATACGGGGAAAGCGAGGTAAGGCATGGCACATAAAGAGAGCTATTGCGCTTATTGGTATTGTAGCAGAAACGGCGGTACTACGTGCTGGAACTGGGGCGGAAAATTTGCTGGGCGTGCCTGCCCGCAAAGCGACGCTTGCGAGCATTGGAGAACTTGCGAAATGTGCAACGGAGTAATGGGAAAGTGCAAACAAAAGATTGAGATAGAGAGGCAGAAAGCGAGGTAAAGAATATGGCAAAGTTTGGTATAAATGACATTTTGAACGCAAAGACAAAGGCGGCGGGAGCGCCCACAGCGGCAGAGGGATACAAAGAGATTTATTTAAGCCCGTATGAGGTAAAGGCGGCGCAGGAGAACACGCACCAGAGCTTAGAGAACATAGAGGAACTGGCAGACAGCTTTTTACACGTAGGGCAGGAGCAGCCAACGGTTTTAGCAAGGATAAAGGGCGAGTATTTCATAATCGACGGACACAGACGCAACGCCGCTAATATTCTGAATTTGGAGCGGGGACACAAAGAGTATGAAAAAGTGCTTTACCGCTATATGGATATGAGCGAGGCTATGTATGAGCTACGGCTACTGGCTGGCAACGGATACACGCAGCCGCTTACAGCATACGAGAAAACAAGGTTAGTAGAGCGCACCAAAGCGGCGCTGATGCGGGCAAAGGAAGAGGACGGGCTAGAGATACAAGGCAAAATGCGTGATTTGATAGCCGCTATGCTGAATGAGAGCAGCACCAACGTAGCTAGAATGGAGAGCATAAACAATAACGCCACGCCAGAGGTTAAAGAGCAGCTTAAGAGCGGCAATATGGGTATCACTGCTGCGTATGAGGCGGCAAAGCTACCGCCAGAAGAGCAGAAAGCCATAGCAGATAAGGTGGCAGCGGGCGAGGAAATAAGGGCAAAAGAGATAGCCGCAAAGGTGGCAGAGAAAACAGCCGCCAAAGCCGCAGAGGACGCAGAGCAGGCGCAACGGGATTACGAAAAGCAGCAGGAAGAGAGCGACAAGGAGATAGAAAAGGCAGAGCGCAAGAGGGAAGAGGCAGAAGAAAAGGCAAAAGAGGCAGAATTAGCCGCACAGCACGCAAAAGTATTGCGGGAGTGGGTAAAGGAGAGCGTAAGCGCCGCAACGAAAGCCGCCGCAGATGCCGTGCTAAAGGTGTCCGAAACGGACACGCCGCAAAAGGACTGGAATAATACGGAGTGGGTAGTGTTTACTGCAAGGGAGATTATGCAGCAGGCAGACAAGGTAAGCGAGGACGATTTATATTTACTGCATGAAATCATGTTACGCTGCCAGACAGAGCCGCAGGACGCAGCGGGGGGGCAGAGCAGATAGCGGGACAAATGAGCATTGAGGATTACCAGAAAGGCGGGCAGGCAGGAAATGAACAGACGGCAGCGGAAAAAGAAGAGTAAGCAGCAGGAAATAACAATTTTCATAGGCTGCGAAAGGGTAGCCAAAGTAGAGGACTACCGAAAAATGAAAGAAAGCATAGAGTACCAGCTTAGAGCGGGCAGCGTAGTTTTGCTGCCTGCCTATCTGCACGTTGAGGCAATTATACAGCAGCGGGGCAGCAGGCGTATTGAGATTAAGCAGGAAAGCGAGGTAAAACAGCATGAAGTATAGGCAGTGGAAAAAGAATTATAAAAAATTGCATGGAGTAAACCCGCCTTTAGAACTGGATAAGCGCAAGCAGCGCAGACTTGCGAAAAAGACAATCAAGCAAATGAACATTGTAAGCATTGCGGAAGTAGCCAACAGAGCAGCAGCGGCGATTACAAACGGTTTAGCGTCTTTTATGCGAGGGCTGGGTGGTGCTTTTGATGCGGCGGGGACGGTATGCAGGAATGTTGCGGATAATGTGCAGCCGATAGAGATTAGAGGGCGTGTATTCAGCTGGCAAGTAAGGGAATACGGCAGCAGTCATTACGCAGTGTATGAGATAAACGCACTGGGCGGCGCTGACGAGCTTAGAGCCATTACATACAGCCAAACAGCGGCAGAAAAGATAGCGGAGATATTAGAGAGCGACCATTTAGAGCATACAAGGCAGACAAGCCCAGATAGGATACAGCGCAGGAATGATGCAGCAGACGGCTTGCGGGCAGCAGTCATTACGGCGTATGAAAGCGGGGTGCTAAAATGAGCGAAAAAGGCAACAGCTGGATTTATGTAAATCCTTACCCAGAATACGAGGAATTATTTAAGCGTATTGAGGTGGCATTAGGATTTAAGTTATTTACATGGCAAAAGAGCTTTATAGTTTTGGGACATTTCAGACGGTACGGGGAAACAACAGCAATGATTTTAAAAGAATTGCTGGATACAGAGGCAGCGCCATTAGATTACACAAGGCGGGATATGAGCCATAGAGAAGATTTTTATAGACGGGAGCTTAGAGGGATACAAGAGCGTCTGAAAGATGCGGGGATAAAAACAAGGGTAGTGTTTTGGAGTGCAGAAGATAAACAGAGATACAGAGAGAGTTACAAGGGGACTTGCGAAAAGCGGGACTGTAGGCGCTGCCCGTTTCCACCGTGCAGGAAAGGAGAGGGCGGGCATGACTAATATTTTATTGATTATTGTTATTCTGCTGCTGGTAGACATTTACGGGCAGCTTAAGAAACTGAATGAAAGGCAGGGTAAGGAAGATGCAGGAAACAACGATTGAAGTAACGCCAGAGGTAGAGCAGCTGATACAGAAAGCGGCACGGGCAGCAGTAGCCGAGTACAAGCGGAAGGAAGAAAAAGAGCGTAAGCGTGATAAGTACCACAATACTTTTACGCTTATGAAATGCTACCGTGATGCCGCTTTCCATATCGAGAACGCCATAAGCGACGGAGAGCAGTTAGAGCTTAAGGGAATGACCGACGAACAGCAGAGGACGTACTTAGAGAGCGTGAGGCGCAGCCGATTTAAAACTCTGATTATGACAGCACACATAGACAAGGCGGTAGAAGAGATAGAGCATAGGCGCAGAATGGCTGGCAGGGAAATAGAGTATAAGGCTTTTGAGCTGTATTTTATGCAGGGCTGGGACTATGAGGCAATAGCAGAGAAACTGGGAACGGGGAAGAACACGCCGAGGCGCTGGGTAACTGGCATAATCAATGAGTTGTCGGTACTGTTATGGGGCATTGACGAGGATAAGCTAAAATAGCAGGCTGGCAGCAGGCGTGGTAATACCGTGGTAAAAACGTGGTGTTTACATGGGAATTTGAAAGCTGTATAATGGTAACATGAAAAGAGTAGGCGATAGCTTAGCCGTGATGCGGCAGCAGTAGCCTACTCTTTTTTTGTTTTCATTCTTTAGCCTCTACCCAGCGCATGAAACTTAGGGCGCTGGGAATACAAAGGGAAAGGAGCGGGGACAGTATGAAAGCATGGGCTAAGAGTTTCTATCTATCGGCGGCATGGGAGAATACCAGAGCCGCTTACTTAATGTCACAAGATTATATATGCGAGCGCTGCGGAGAGCCTGCAAAGGTGGCACACCACAAGCGCTACATAACACGGGCAAACATTAACGACGCAAACATAACGCTTAACTGGGATAACCTAGAGGCGCTGTGCCAAGACTGCCACAACAAAGAGCATCATAAGCGCACGCCGCAACTGCGGTACGGTTTTGATGCAGACGGGCGCATAGTCCCCCCTATTCAGAAAAATAATTAAAGGGGGAAGATACCGAGGGGGATACCTTAAAATTACCCTACGGGCGTGCGCATACGTGGTGTAGGGGGTGTGGTGGGGCGCAGGAGAGGAAAGCGGGGTAAAAGGAATGGCGACAAAGACGGAAAAGACAAAAGAGCAGAGAATTAAGTCCGAGAAAAGCAGACTTAAGAAAATTTTCAAGGACTTAGACGAGAATAAGAAAAACTTAGTAACGCCGCTGATAGAAAAGGCTGCATTTATGAGCGTGGAGCTTGACGACTTGCAGGAAATCATAGAGCAGGACGGCTGGACGAGCGAGTACAAGAACGGCGAGAACCAGTACGGGACAAAGAAAAGCCCAGAGGCAGACACGTACATAGCGTTAAGCAAGAATTATGCAGCAGTAATTAAGCAGCTGACCGACTTAGTACCAGCTGCGAAACGAAAGAAAAGCAGGCTAGAGGCGCTGCGGGACGAGTAGGCGCAGATGCCGTATAGAAACTATATCTATGAGTACCACGCTAAGATTACAAGCGGCGAAATTGTAGCGGGAAAATGGATAAAGGAAATCTATAAAATCATTGTGGGCGGGCTGGAAAAGCAGGAGTATTTTTTTAATGCAAAGGCGGCAAACAAAGCTATAAAGTTTATAGAAAATTTCTGCCACCACAGCAAGGGGCGTAATGATTTAATCAAACTGGAACTATGGCAGAAAGCCATAGTTTCTATCATTTTTGGCATACAAGACGAAGAAAAAACACGTATTTTTCGTGAGATTTTTATAGTAATTGGCAGGAAAAACGGAAAGAGCTTGTTTGCATCTGCGATTATTGCATACATGGTATACCTAGAGCCAGAGTACGGGCAGGAAATCTATTGCTTAGCGCCGAAATTAGACCAAGCAACGCTTGTATATGACGGTTTTTATAAAATGGTGCAGGCAGAGGACGAGCTAAACGAGCTGGCGAAAAAGCGGCGCAGCGATATTTACTATGAGGAAACAAACAGCTTTGTAAAGCCTATCGCATTTAACGCCAAGAAGTCTGACGGATTTAACCCGCAGCTGGTGGTATGTGACGAAATGGCGGCATGGAGCGGCGACGCAGGGCTAAAGCAGTATGAGGTTATGAAGTCTGCTTTAGGCGCACGCCGCCAGCCTATGATTTTGTCTATCAGTACCGCAGGCTATATAAACGACAGTATTTATGATGAGCTGATGAAACGCAGCACCAGCTTTTTAAAGGGCAACAGCAAGGAAAGGCGGCTTTTGCCGTTCCTTTACATGATAGACGACGTGGAAAAGTGGAACGATATAGAAGAGCTTAAGAAAGCTAACCCAAACATGGGCGTATCTGTAAAAGAGAGCTTTTTCACGGACGAGATAGCAGTAGCAGAAAACAGCTTAAGCAAGCGGGCAGAATTTTTAACAAAATACTGCAATATCAAGCAGAACAGCTCTATAGCGTGGCTGGAATATGCGACGGTGGACGGCGCAGGCGTTGAAAAGACCTTAGAGGACTTTAGGGACTGCTACGCCGTAGGCGGCATAGACTTAAGCCAAACAACGGACTTGACCGCAGCAAGCGTGGTAATTGAAAAGGACGGCGTGCTTTATGCGTTCACTCAATTCTTTATGCCACGGGGCAGGGTGGAAACCTTGCAGGCTACGGACGGCGTGCCGTATGACATATTTGTTAAAAAGGGGCTGATAACCTTAAGCGGCGACAACTACGTAGACTACCACGACGTATACGCATGGTTTACGGGGCTGGTGGAAAATTACGGCATTTATATACTCAAAATAGGGTATGACCGATACATGGCAAAATATCTGATAGAGGAATTGAAAGACTATGGTTTCCAGACAGACGACGTGCATCAAGGGGAAAACTTAACGCCAGTCATACGGGAGTTTGAGGGCATCATAAAAGACGGAAATTTCAAGATTGCAGACAATAATTTGCTAAAGACACATTTCTTGAATGTTGCGCTTAAGCACAACATGGAAACAAGGAAATTTAGACCGATAAAGATAGAGCAGCGGGCGCATATCGACGGCTTTGTATCCGTCATAGACGCTATGACGGTAAGACAAAAATACTGGGAAGAGTGCGGCGAGCTGCTTAAAAATGCCGCATAGAAAGGAGAGTGGACGGTATCAAATTCTTAGATTATCTTTTTCACAAAAAAGAATTAAAAGCACTGGGAAATTATTTCAAGATGCTTAACGGGTACAGCCCTACATTTACCAGCTATAGCGGCGGCGTATATGAAATGGACTTAACCAGAACGGCAATAAACAGCTTTGCAACGCATTGCAGCAAGCTAAAGCCAGAGATAGAGGGCAGCGCATTAAAGCGGCTGGAAAAGACGCTACAGTACAAACCTAACTATTTCATGGATACTACAAAATTCATAAAAAGGCTGGCGACCTATGTAGCGGTGGAACACACCGCTTTTATTGTGCCTATCGAGGACGAGAACGGGACGCTTTGCGGCTGGTATCCATTGCGAGCGGAACGGTGCGAGGTAAGGGAAGTAAACGGTGGCATATATCTACGCTATCTTTTTGCAAATGGCGAGTATGGCGCTATTGAATTTGAAAAGGTGGGGATACTGACAGACTTTGAATATAAAGACGACCTTTTCGGAGAGGACAACAGCACGCTACAGCCAACAATGCAGCTGATACATACGCAGAATGAGGGCATTATAAATGCCGTCAAAAATTCTGCAAATATACGTTTTCTGGCAAAGGTGGCAAATATGCTGAAGCCAGAGGACATAAAAAAAGAGCGGCAGAGGTTTACAGAGGAAAACTTAAGCGCAGAGAATGACAGTGGCATGATTATTTACGACAATAAATTCAGCGAACTTAAGCAAGTGGAAAGCAAGCCATACACGCCAAACGCTTTGCAGATGCAGCTTATACAAGACAATGTATGTACGCATTTTGGTACAAACATGGATATTCTGCAAAACAAATTCAATGAGGAAACGTGGAACGCCTACTATGAGGGAAAGATAGAACAGTTTGCAATACAGCTATCGCTTGTAATGACAAACATGAGCTTTACCGAGAGGGAGAGGGCGTGCGGTAACGCTATTACGTTTTCGGCTAACCGCCTGCAATATGCCAGCAACGCAACAAAGCTGCAAGTAAGCACACAGCTTTTTGACCGTGCATTATTGAACCGTAACGGCGTGATGGATATATGGAACATGGCGCACGTTGAGGACGGCGACAAGTATTATATCCGCAAGGAATACACGGAAGTAAGCCAGCTGGGTAAGGGAGAGGAAAAGCCGCAGATAATCATACAGCAGATGCCGCAGGAGAGCGGCAAGGGGCAGCAGGCGGGAGAACCAGCAGGGGACGGACAGACGCAGGAAACACAGACAGAGCCGCCGCAGGACGGCAGCGGGCAGAAAGAGGGTGTAAAAGATGCCGATTAAGAAAGAACGGGAATATAGGACGCTGGCAGCACCGCTGACCGCTGGGGCTGCCGAAAAGCGGATACAGACGGATTTTTACGTAGAGGGATACGCCACCACGTTTAACGTGCCGTATCTGCTTTATGAGTTTGAGGACGGCACGAAGTATTACGAAAGAATAGACGCACACGCACTGGACGGCGCAGACATGAGCGACGTTATCATGCAGTACGACCATGAGGGCAGGGTATTTGCCAGACAGTCAAACAAAACGCTTATCTTAGAGCCAGACACAAAGGGGCTTATGATAGCAGCTGATTTAGGCAGGACAGACTTAGCCCGTGGGCTGTACCAAGACATAGAGGCAGGCATGATAACTAAAATGTCATGGGCATTTACAGTGGCAGAGGAAAGCTACGAAAGAGCCACGCACACCAGAACAATATTAAAAATCAAAAAGGTTTATGACGTATCCGCAGTAAGCATACCAGCAAACGGCGATACGGAAATAAGCGCCCGTGCTTTTGCGCATAGGAGTTATGAGCAGGAGCGGCAGGAGTTGCTACAGAGGCGTATAAACTTACTAAAGATTATGGCAAGCCTATAGGAAAATCAAAACAAGAAAAGGAGAGCAGAAACAATGAGATTGAAAGAGATTGAGGCGAGGTTAGCCCAGATTAAGCAGGAGCTTACTACAAGGGCAGCAGAACTGACGGCGGCAGAAATTGAGGCGCTGGAAAAAGAGGTAGAGGCATTGCAGGAAGAGCGGGCGGCATTGCAGGCGGCAGCGGAAAGGCGCAGCGCCTTACTTGCCAGAATTGCGGCAGGCGAACCCGTAGGCGACGAGGGAGAGGGCGGCGGCACGCAGCCCACGTTACTTAGGAGCTTTGCAGGGGCAGGCGGGACACAGCCGCAGGCGAAAGAGCCAGAGGACAGATACGACACGGTAGCATACAGAAAAGCATTTATGAATTATGTATGCAGGGGTGCGGCTATCCCCGCAGAGTTTAGGGATGCGGAAACGACCACGACGGCAGACAGCGGGGCGGTTATTCCTACGTCCATTATGAATGAAATCATTCAGAAATTGGAAAGCTACGGCAGCATTTATGCACAGGTGCGTAAAATCAATGTGCAGGGCGGCGTAGCAATCCCTATTGCCGACTTAAAGCCTACAGCGCACTGGATTGCAGAGGAAGAGAGCAGCGACGACCAGAAAGCTAGCGCCAAAAATTCCGTGACATTCAATTACTACGGCTTAGAGTGCAAGATTTCCCAGAGCATCTTAGCAAACGTGGTTACGCTGAAAATGTTCACGGATTTATTTATCCCTATGGCGACAGAGGCAATGGTTAAGGCTATTGAGATTGCCATTTTCAACGGCACGGGCGAGGGGCAGCCGCTGGGCGTTCTGAAAGATGCAAGAGTGCTGGCAGTGGTGGAACTGACAGAAGAGGAATATGCAAGCTGGAAAGGCTGGCACAAGGTAAAAGGAAAGATTAAGAAAGCCTACAGAAACGGCAGCTTTATTATGAACCAGTCCACTTTTGACGTTGGCATTGACGGCATGGAAGATAAGAACGGGCAGCCGATAGGACGCACGAACTACGGCATCAACGGAGAGGAAAGCTACCGCTTTATGGGTAAGACGGTGGAAACGGTAGAGGACGAGATTTTACCGAGCTGGGACGACGCAGCAGCGGGCGACGTGTTCGCAGTGTTTATGAAACTGTCCGACTATGTGATTAACACCAACATGGAAATGCAGGTAACAAAGTGGACTGACCACGACAACAACAAGATTAAGAATAAGTGCTTAATGGTGGTGGACGGCAAGGCGGCAGACACAAACGGCATTATTCTTATCAAAAAGGCAATCAAGGCAGTGTAATAAAAATACGGCAGCTGGCGTGCCTGCGCTGGCTGCCAGAAATGAGGTAAAGGGCATGAAAGGACATTTAGACGCAGAGCAGCTGAAAAGCATGGATTATAAGAGCTTGCAGGCTTTGGCAAAGGATATGGGCGTAAGCGCTGCTGGAAAGGCAGAGGATATTATAGCCAGAATTGCAGCAGTAGAGGTGGACGTACCAGAGGGAGAGCTTACAGAAGAGGAAAAGGCGCTTTTTGAGGAAGAGGCGGCACGGCAGGAAGAGGAACGGGCAGCAGGCGGGCAGACAGTGGAAGAGGCAGAGGACACCGCAGGAGAGCCGCAGACGGGGCAGGAAACGACGGAAGAGGGCGCAGCAGAGGAAAATACCAAAGATGCCAAAAAGCCGCAGGAAGAGGCAGGAAAGGCGGCAGGGATGGTAAAGGTAAAAGCCGTCACAAGGTTTTTAGACAAGCAGCTTAACCAGATTAAGGACGCAGGAGAGGCTTACAGCGTAAGCGGGGAACGTGCGGCAGAGCTGGTGGCAGCAGGCGTGGCAGAGATTGTGGGATAACCAGAAAGAGGGTGCAGCGCATGGCGGCAGATGCCACAACATTAACAGAGAAAATGCGGGCGGCGCTGCGTATCAGCAGCACAAGCGCAAAGATTACAGAAGAAATAGAGGACTGCATAGGAGCCTGTAAAGCCGATCTTGCAAACGACGGCGTAAAAGCCATTGACGAGCGCGACAAGTTGATTATACGGGCAATAACGCTGTACTGCAAGGCAGAATTTGGGTACAACGGGAAAGCGGAGAATTTCAGACAGTCTTATGATCTGCTTAAGGCGCGGCTTTCCATGTCAAAGGAATATAACACAGTGCCGCCCATGTCCGAAACGGACACCGCAGGCGGGGAAAGCGAGGCGCAAAATGGCTGAATGGGTAGACGAGATCATACTTGTAAAAGAGACAGTGCCAGCGGACGGCAGCAGGGTAGACGGCGACGGGTTCCCGGTACAGCAGGAAGAGGAAAAGCGTACTGTTTTCTGCAATAAGAAATCAGTAGGATACAGCGAGTATTTTAAGAGCCAGCAGACGGGCAAGGTGGTAGAGGCAAAATGCGAGGTACATAAGGCAGACTATGAGGGCGAGGACACCGTAGAAATGGACGGGCGGCGCTTTTTCGTGCTTAAGACCTACGACATAGACGACGATACCATAGAGCTTACGCTTACGGATTTGCGACATAAGGACGAGGGAACATAAAAGCGGCGGGGATACCGCCGCAGGAAATGTTAATCATTTATTTTCAGAGTATCTGGAACATTGATAGGTGGATTGTCTTTTAAAAAGCGTAATGTGATTTTACAGCCGTAAGAAATAGGTTTACCGTCTTTTTGACCGCCGCCGTATACATCAATATAACTTATACTTTCAATGCGTTCTATATTGTCCTGTATAAAAGGTATCAAATCAGCGGGTATGTTTCCTATCTGCATATTGTTGACATAGACACCGTAAGCGGGCTGCCCTTTATACTCATATTGCTTTATTTCAACGTCGGCATATTCATTAAACGGGCTATCGTGAAAATGAAGTTTGCGCAAAATAAGTTGGCGTGAAGAGCCGTCGTCATTATTAAAAGTTACACCAGTGACTTTTATAGGCGCAAATATGTATTTTGATTGACGTTGTGCAGGAGCGCTGGGTACTGGCGCTGCGGCGGGAGCTTTTGCCGTATCGGTATTTACTGTATTATCATGCAGGGATTGAGAAAAAGAACTTTTGTTTGGTGGTGTGGTAAAACTGTTAGGAGTTTGTGACACTTCGCTGCTTGTTTCTGCTACCGGCTTAGCAGAACGGAAAGCCAGAAATGCAAAAACGCCGCAGATAACAAGGCAGCCAACGCCACCAGAAACAAGACCGCCTGCAAATCCGCTAAAAGAGGATAAAAGGAATAGAGCGGCAAGGCAGGAAAAGACTATAGTTTTCTTTTTCATATAAAACACAACCTTTCTATCGTTTTTAAGAAAATTATAGAACAATGTCGAATGAAAATCAACAGAAAGGGGGCAAATAAAATGGCAGAGTTTACTACGGTGGGGCTGGAAGAGGTAATAGAGGCATTTAGCAGGAGAGAGCAGGCAGCAACAAGGGCAGTGCCTAAAATGCTGCAAGCAGGGGCAGCAGTGCTGGTAGAGGCGCAAAGGGAAGAGGCAAAAGCTATGGGGATTGAGGAAACCGCTGGCTTTATCAAAGCAATAAAGCCTACAAAAGTGCAGGGCGGCGACAGGGAAAAACATATTGATGTATACCCGCAGGGCAGGGCAAAGCACGGAAATGACAGAAAGGGCGATAAAAGCAAAGTAAGATATGCAACGATAGGATTTATAAACGAATACGGCACAAGTAAAAAAGCAGCCCGCCCTTATATGACGGTAGCAAATGCGAAAGCACACGAAAAAGTAGTTGATGCACAAATGGAAGTATGGGAGCGTGAGCAGGGACAATGAGCAGCATAAAAGAGATTTTAGAGAGCGCAGGGCTGCCAGCACAGCGGGGCGTATATACTGGCAGATGCAAGCCGAAAGCCTATTATACTTTCCTGCGGCTGAATGGCGGCGCTGCCGTAAATGCAGACGACACAGAGAGCGAGAGCAAGGAAATGTATAGGGTAACGCTTTTCCATAAAGGCGACTATGAGGCACAGCTTAACAAAACTCTGGAAGTGCTGCGGGCGGCAGACGTTTATATTAACAGCGTTGACACAGAGAACTACGAAACAGAAACGGGGTACTGGTTAGTGCCTATCACAATCGAAATATTAAAGGAGTGACAAGACAATGACACTGGGATTAAGAGATTTATTTTATGCAGTATGCACAGAGGCAGACGGCGCAGAAACCTACGGAACGCCTAAGAAAATGGCAGAGGCTATGACGGCTGACTTATCCGTAAAGACGGCAGACGGTAGCTTATACGCAGATGATACGTTGAGTGAAAGCGTATCCGAGTTTGCCAGCGGCACGCTTAAGCTGGGCGTAAAAGACCTTACGCCAGAAGTGCTGGCAGAGGTACTGGGGCAGGAAGTAGACCAGAATAACGTAGTATGGGCTGGAAAAGACGACGAGCCGCCGTATGTGGCTATCGGTTTTAGGGCAAAGAAAACGGGCGGGCGTTTCCGCTACGTCTGGCTGCTTAAGGCTAAGTTTAAAGTACCGTCTGAAAAGTACGAAACAAAGGGCGAAAGTATCAAATTTAACACGCCAGACATTGAGGCAGATTTTACCGCAAGGAAAAAAGACGGACGCTGGAAAGCTGACTTTGTAGGCACAGAGAACAGCGACGCAGCCAAAACATGGTTTACGGCAGTGCCAGAACCAGCGGCAACAATACCAGAGGCGTAAAAACAGAATAAAGGGAAAGGAGAAAAGGCGCAGCGCATGGCTGCGCCTTAATTGTTGATATGAGCGCAATTAAAGACAGTGGGATTACAGTAAAACTGAAAGGGAAAGAGTACAGACTTCTTTTTACCCTTTACGCATTGGACGAGGTGCAAACGAAATTTGGCGGCTATGACAAAATGAATGAGGCTTTTAATCAGAAAAATCCAGGCTGGATAAAAGATACAATATGGTTGCTTACTTTACTTATTAACGAGGGGTTGAGGGAAGAGGGAGAAGAAACCACGCTTTTTACAGAAGAGCGGATAAGCCACATAATCCACATAGGAAATCTGGCAGAGGTACAACGGGCTATTTTTGCGTCGTTTGCAGCAGGCACAGCAGGCGACGGAGAGGGCAGCAAGGATACCGAAACAGAGGACGACGAAGAGGCGGGGGAAATGAAAGCCGTGCAGGAAAGCTAGACACTGCACGGCTTTTGTATATCGCTATGGTGCTGCTGGGGTATAGGGAGCGTGAGGCATGGAGAAAAACGCCGTACCAGATTGTAACCCTATTCAGATACCACAAGGAATATAACCCGCACATTTTTAGGCAGGAACGGGCAACAGTACCGCAGGCGGCAGAGGAACTGGACGACATTGACATAGCATTAGGGGGACTGTAGCAAATGGCTGATAAGACGGAAAATATAAAAACAAGGCTTAGCTTTGACGGCGAGGCAGAATACAAGGCAGCCTGCAAAGATATAAACAATAATCTGAAAAACCTTAATGCTGAAATGCGCCGAGTAACCGCAGAATACAAAGGAAACGAAAACAGCATAGAGGCATTAAAGGCAAAGCAGGATGTTTTATCCGAGAAGTACGCAGAGCAGGCAAAGAAAGTAGAAGAGGCACGCAAAGCATTAGAGAGATGCGCCCAGCAGACGGGCGAGAACAGCGAGGCAACACAAAGACTGCAAAGAGATTTGAACTATGCGGAGGCGGCGCTTTTTGATACGGACGCTGCTTTGCAGTCTGTAGAAAACGAACTTTCAGAGGGCGTGCAGGCGCAGCGCCAGTATGAGGCGGCTTGTCAGGGGATAGATAAAAACTTATCCCTTTTGGGCGCAGAATTGCAGGAAGTAAACGCAAAGTATAAAAACAATGCGGACAGCGCAAAAGCCGTGGCTGAAAAGCAGGAAGTCCTTAAAAGGACATATGACGAGCAGGCAAAAAAGGTAGCGGAAACGGAAAGAGCCTATGAAAGTATGGTGCGCCAGTATGGGGAAACCAGCAGCGAGGCTAAAGAGCTTGAAACGCAGCTGCACAACGAAAGAGCCGCCCTATACGACGTGGAAAACCAGCTTGCAGAAACCGAGCAGGGGCATAACGGGCTTGCATCTGCTATGGGAAATCTGGGCGGCATTATGGCGAAAGGAATAGCGGCAGTGGGGGCGGCTGCGGCTGCAATCGGCACGGCGGTAGTGGCAGGGCTGGGCTATGCCGTAAGCCAAGCGGACGAGGCAAAGGGCGCTTTAAATGATTTCTGCGCAGCCACGGGGACGGCTACAGAGGACGCAGGGCAGTACAAGCAAGTTATGGAGAATATCTATAACGCAAATTTTGGCGAGGGATTTGAGGACATAGCGGCAGCTATGGCAGAGGTACGGCAGCAGGCAGGCGACTTAGGGGCAGACGAGCTGGAAAAAATGACGACCAACGCATTAGCGCTGCGGGATACGTTTGATTTTGACGTAGCGGAAAGCACCAGAGCCGCCACACAGCTTATGCAGAAATTCGGCTTATCATCTGACGAGGCATATAACCTTATTGCGCAGGGCGCACAGAACGGGCTTAACAAGAACGGGGATTTGCTGGACGTTATCAACGAATACAGTAACCAGTATTCGCAGGCGGGGCTAAGCGCAGAGGATATGTTTAACTCTATCGCTAACGGCGCTGCTACTGGCGTATGGAGCATAGACAAAATGGGCGACGCTTTTAAGGAATTTAGTATCCGCATGAATGACGGGACGGCAAACGAATACCTTACAAGTCTGGGGCTTAATGCAGACGAGGTAGTAGGGAAATTCCAAAAGGGCGGCGACAGCGCAAAAGAGGCTATGAGCCAAGTAAGCGAGGCGCTTAAGAACTGCGACGACAAGAGCCTACAGTATACGGCGGGCGTGGGCTTAATGGGTACTATGTGGGAAGATATGGGCGCTGATGCCTGCACGTCGCTTATGGACGTTGAGGGGCAGATAAGCAAGACCACGGACGCTATGGGGAAGATTAACGCCGTAAAATATGACACATTTTCAGAGGCTATGCAGGGCGCAGGCAGGATACTACAGACCAGCTTTATCATGCCGATAGGCGAGCAGGCGCTACCGATTTTCAGCCAGTTTGCAAACGAGCTGGCGCAGGGTGCGGCAGAGGCGGGCGGCGATATGGGGAAAATGGCGCAGAGCTTTGGCGACGCATTAGGAAACATGGTAAACGGGCTGGCAGAAATGCTGCCACAGATTACCAGCTTTGCCGTAGAGCTTGTAAGCGGGCTTGTGGACGGCATTGTAGAGAGTGCGCCAGCAATCGTGCAGGCGGGCGTAGGAATGATTACGGGGCTTGCGGACGGCATTGTAGAGGCGATACCGACGCTGGCAGAGAGCGCAACAGAGATAATAGCAACGCTGATTAACGGCATTGTAGAACTGATACCGACGCTGGCAGAGGGCGCAGTACAGATTATTGCGGGGCTGGCAAAAGGGCTGGGGGAGGCACTGCCAGAGCTGATACCAAGCGTAATAGACGCAGTGCTTACCATAGTGGATACGCTGATAAACAACGTGCCTATGCTGATAGATGCAGCCTTGCAGCTTGTCACGGGGCTTGCAGACGGGATTATAGCAGCACTGCCAGTCATCATAGAGAAACTGCCGCAGATTATAACCAGCATAATAAATGCGCTGGTAGAGGGCATACCGCTTATTTTGGAGAGCGCAGGCGACATTATAGTAGCGCTTGTGGACGGCATTATAGATGCAATTCCGCTGCTTATAGCGGCAGTACCACAGATTATTGTAGCCATTGTAGAGGGGCTTATAACGGGGCTGCCTAAAATCGTGGCGGCAGCAGGGCAGCTTGTGACGACGATTTTAAACAAGCTAAAGGAGCTACCAACACAGATACCGCAGGCGATAGCGGCAGGCATAGAAAAAATAGCCGAGTGGGGCGCAAGCATGAAAGAAAAAGGCGGCACAGTCATTACGGACGTTCATGAAATCTATTCCATGCCCGTACTGACAGGCACAGTGGAATATCCCCATGACGCAATCGACGTGCTGGCAAAATCCATTCCCAACGTGATGGTCGTAAAAGCCGCAGAAGTTGCGCAGAAGCTGGGGAATACACGCGCGCAGAACATTGTCCTGCTGGGCGCGCTGGTTAAGAGCATGAAACTGGACGACATCGACTGGGAACCCATCGTTGCACAGTTCGTGCCCGCAAAAGCGAAGGACGTCAATATTGCGGCATTCCGCGCAGGCTTTGAAATGTAAGGAGGACCTTTATGGACATCTATCAGGAATATCAGAAAAAACTGGTCAGCGCAGAGGAAGCTGTAAAGCTGGTAAAGGACGGCGACTGGGTGGATTACAGCCAGACCTGTTCCTTCCCCGAAGCACTGGACGCTGCGCTTGCTGCCAGAAAAGATGAACTGCACGATGTTAAGGTACGCAACGCTATCGCAATGAAGCCGGTACAGGTCGTAGAGCAGGATCCCGAACAGCAGGCGTTTACCTATAACGCATGGCACTGCTCCGGCCTGGACCGCAAATATGTCGACCAGGGCAGAGCGTATTACACGCCGATGCTGTTCCGCAACTGCGGTTCCTATTACAGCCGCGGCTACGCGCCCGTAAACGTTGCTATGATTTCTGTTGCCCCTATGGATAAACACGGCTATTTCAGCTATGGCCTGACAAACTGCTGCATGCAGGAAATGCTGGATGCGGCAGAGCATATCATTCTGGAAGTGAATGAGCATATGCCCGTTGTTTACGGCATGGAGGGCGACCATATCCATATTTCCGAAGTGGATTACGTTGTGGAAGGGCACAAGGACATTTGCCTTGCACCCGGCGGCAAAGCAAGCGAAATTGACCAGAAAATCGCAGAAAAGATTTTCCCTTATCTGTATGACGGCATCACGCTGCAGATTGGTATCGGCGGCATGCCCAATGCGCTGGGCGGCCTGATTGCGGAGTCCGACCTGAAAGACCTTGGTATGCACACAGAGCTCATGAGCGATGGCTATTTGAAGCTGTATGAAGCAGGGAAAATCACCAACAAAAAGAAGCTGCTGAACCGCGGCAAGGGTGTATTCTCCATCTGCAACGGCTCCAGGGAACTGTATACCTTCCTTGACCATAACATGGACATTCTTTCCGCACCCATGCGTTATGTCAACAATCCGGAAACCATCCGCCAGCTGGATCATTTCGTATCCATCAATGGCTGTATCGCTATGGACCTTTACGGGCAGGTATGCTCCGAAACCTCCGGTACGCGCCAGATCAGCGGTACAGGCGGGCAGCTGGACTTTGTGACCGGCGCATATGCGGCGGAACACGGGCAGGCATTCCTTGCAATGTCCTCTACATTTACGGATAAGCAGGGCAATATGCATTCCCGCATACTGCCGAAGTTCACGGAAGGCGATGTAATCACAACACCCCGCACACAGGCTCCCACAATGGTAACGGAATACGGCGTTGCACGCCTTTCCGGTCTGCCCACATGGGAACGTGCGGAAAAAATCATCTCCATCGCACATCCCGATTTCAGGGACGAACTGATTGCTGCCGCAGAGGCACAGAAAATCTGGAGAAAATCAAACAAGAGATAATATAGAAATATTACCAAATGCAATTCGGCCAGACAGGCTCCGTCTGTCTGGCCCTTGCATATAAGAACCTGTTCAGCATCTTTTGAAATATCGACTTCATCAGCCTTTTGCCGCCATATGTTGGTAATTTTTCTTGCAATACGCATAGTTACAAGCAAAGCGAGCGTAAGCGAAGCGGCTGCATTCCTGCGAAAAATCCCCTTTGTCCGGCGGCAAAATTCAGACAAATCCGGCATTTCAGAAGTTACTGAACAGGATCTAAAAACAAATACATTTGATGAGGTGAAAAGCTTGAACAATACTACTGCAACCCCCTCCCGCACAAGAGGGCTGTTTTTGGTAATCGGCGTTGCCCTGCTGCTGATGGTCGGCGTTGTTTACGCATGGTCTATTCTGTCCGCACCGCTGGCAGGCGCATATCAGTGGAGCAGTCAGGAACTGAGCCTGAATTATACTGTAATGATGTCATCCTTCTGTTTGAGCGGCATCGTAGGCGGCGTAATTTGTACAAAGCTGAATTCTCCGAAGGTATCCCTGCTTTTGTCCGCGGTATTTACCTGCTTCGGTTTTGCCGCCACAGCATATCTGACTTTCGGGCATATCCTGCTTCTGTACCTGTTTTATGGCGTATGTGTTGGCTGCGGCGCGGGTTTTTCCTATAATGCCGTTGTCGGCTCCGTTTCTTCCTGGTTCCCTGAAAAACGCGGCTTCGCTTCCGGCGTATTGCTGATGGGCTTTGGCGCGAGCACACTGGTGCTGGGCAGCCTTGCCTCCGCCATCATTGACGGCGGCATCATTTCATGGCAGATGACTTTCGCGCTGTTCGGCGTAATTGCCGGTATTGCACTCTTAATCGGCAGCCTGTTCCTGCGTTTCCCGAAAGCAGAGGAATTGCAGGCATTTACCGTTTCCGCGGCAGCCTCGCAGAACGCACCAAAAAACAGCCTGACCACGTTTGAAATGCTGAAAACACGTGCATTCTGGATGGTATTCGTATTCGCGGTATTCGGTTCCGCCATCGGTTCCGGTGTCATTTCCCATGCAAAGCAAATCGTTCTGGACTGCGGCGTAAACGCGGCAATCGCTACGCTCTGCGTTGGTATCCTGTCCGTTGCAAACGGCTTCGGGCGCGTGCTTTTCGGCATGCTCTATGACCGTAAAGGGCGCAGCGGCGCGATGTATACGGCTATCCTCTTTCTGGTGGGCGCAGTCGTGCTTCTGCTGTTCTCCCTGAAAGCAGCCGCGACACTGCCCGTTATCCCCGGCCTTCTTCTGGTAGGTATGGCATACGGCGCAATGCCGACGACTTCAGCGGCTTTCGTAGCACAGCAGTTCGGCCCGAAATATTACGCAACCAATTTCAGCGTAATGAACCTGACGCTGATGGTTTCATCGTTTACTTCTGTTATCAGCAGCACGCTTGTTGCAAGCTCCGGCAGCTATATCAGTTCCTTCTATCTGTATCTGGTATTCTGCGGCGTCATGTTGCTTATCAGCCTTCTGCTGAACGGAAGAAAAGCAAAACAGAGCGTCTAATTTCAGCCAGTCAAAAACCCCCGAAGCATTTACAAATGTTTCAGGGGTTAATTTTTTCAGAATATAAAATTTATTGTAAGCCTGCAATATCTCAGCCAAGCCTTCTGCGCATCTGGTCCGGATTATCGGCATACTCCAGAGCCGTTTCCGGCGTAATCAGCCCAGCCTTATACAGCCCCAGTATCGACTGGTCCATGGAAATCATGCCCTCCGCTTTTCCGGCGGCAATCGCGTTGTCAATCTGGTGCGTCTTATTTTCCCGCACAAGACTGCGGATGGCGTTATTCATATGCATAACCTCAAACGCGGGAATCATTTCGCCCTGCTTGCCCGGCAGCAGCTGCTGGGAAACTACTGTATGCAGTACCATACTCAGCTGTATCCGCACCTGCTCCTGCTGGCCGCTCGGGAAGGTATCCACAATACGGTCAATTGTATTCACTGCGCCTTTTGTATGCAGTGTAGCAATCAGAAGATGGCCCGTTTCCGCCGCGCTCATCGCGGTATGAATGGTTTCCTGGTCGCGCATTTCGCCCAGAAGTATGACGTCCGGAGCCTGCCGCAGACACGCACGCAGCGCGGAAAGGTAATCCGCTGTATCAATTCGTATTTCCCTCTGGCTGACAATGCTTTTCTGATTACGGTGCAGGTATTCAATAGGGTCTTCCAACGTAATGATGTGGCAGTCCTTCGTACGGTTCACACGGTCAATCAGGCAAGCCTGCGTGGTCGATTTCCCACTGCCCGCCGTACCGGTAATCAGAACCATACCATGGCCCACTTCTGCCAGCTTCATAACCTCTTCCGGAATATGCAGGCTTTCCCACGCCGGTATATCAAACGCCACCACGCGCACAACCGCCGCCATAGAGCCCCTCTGCCGGTACGCGTTCACGCGGAACCGCGCCATTCCGGCAATGGCAAACGAAAAGTCATCATCTCCTGTGGCGTAAAAATTATCCATATCACGCTTCGCCGCGCTATAAATCCCACACACGCATTCCTCTGTTTCCTGCGGGGAAAGTTTCCCCTCGCTGATGGGCTTCATACGCCTGTCCAGCTTTTCGCAGACATGGCCGCCTGCCACAAAAAACAAATCAGACGCGCCGTCGTCAGCGGCTTGTTTCAGGTATTCCATCCATTTTTCCATACCGTTCCTCCGTCAAAATTCTGTCCCGTCCCAAACTTCCAGAGTGTTGTCGCTTTCCCATTCTCCTGTCGCAACCGCCTGCCAGCGCAGTACGGTATAGTCGGAGCCTTCCAGCCGCACGCTGACCTTCAGCGCGCGCGTATCCGAAAGCGGGCAGGAATAGGAATATACCCCATCGGAAACCGTCACGCCCTCCGGCATTTCACCAGCCCGCAGGCGCACCAAAATCTCCTGTGCTTCGCAGTCCGCCGCATAATATTCCTCCACCGAGCGCGCCGCAGCGTCCGCCAGACGGATATCCGCCCGCACGGTCGAAAGGCACAGCAGGGCAAACACCGTCAGGCAGAGTACCGCGAACGCTGCCAGAAGGGATATCCCGCCGACAGCAGGCGGGGAAAAGCGTTTCTGTTTCTCATGTTCCATTCTACACCGCCTCCTCTGCCGCCAGATCCTCCTGCCACGCGACCGCCACCTGGAACAGCGGCTCAGCCGGTGCAGCACAAGGCTCCAGTGTGATCAGAGCCATGCCAAGACCATGTTGCTCGCCGTGGATTTCCTCCACTTTCAATACATAATGGACTTCTTCCGTTTCGCCTGGATTCCAGTTTTCATCATAGGCCAAAATAAAATGTCCATCGGAACAGTTTGCCTCCAGAAGCTTTGCGGCTTCCTCTACGCCGCCGCAGTGACGCACCGTTTCAGCCATCTCCTGCACAAGCGTTACTGCCCTGTCCCTGTCGTGGCTGCGTCCGGACATCTGGTCGGATTTCACAAAAGCCTGCAAACAGAGAGCCGCCGCCAGCGCGAATACCAGAAGCATGACCATCTGTTCCATCAAAATAAGCGGTATTTTGCTTTTCATGCGCCGCCCTCCTTTCCGCTGCGGAGAGAAAGACGAAGCACGTCCTTCGTCCCATCGGCACCATCAATAACAGCGGTCAGCAGACCATCCTCCAGAGAAAATTCCAGCCCTTCCATTTCCAGAAGGCGTTCGCCGTCCTGCGGCTCCAGTTCCGCATCTACGCCGCAGTAAAGCTCCATCAGCCAGCCATCGTAGCAGTAAACCAACGTATGATAACCAGCGTCCTCCGCAAGCGTCAGCGCGTTCCCATCTCCAAACGGCTCCACCTTTATGCCGTTCAGCCTGTCCGCCTGCCGCACGCGCGCGGCAATATACTGCGCGCATGTCCGCCTCTGGTATGCCTGCTGGTCCCTTTCCGTCAGCCTCCGGTAGGCATTCGCGCCAGTCAGCAGAACCATCAGCACGCACACGGCAAATATGCCGAACAGCAGCAATGCCGCCAGACCGTCTATATGATGTTGCGTCGTCCTTTTTTTCATGGCGTATTCTCCAAAACCGTAATATCCGGCATCAGGTTCTCCGCAAACGCGTCATAGCGGACGGTGTACCGTCCTTCGTCCACCTGTATGCCATAATGCTCCTTTAAGTATTCCAGATCCGGCGGATAGCGTCCTTCCGCCGCATAGCAGGCCACACAGCCCCGCCGCACAGCTTCCTCCAACTGCCGCATATCCTCCTCCGCGCGGCCGCTTTCCAGCCCGTCAAGGGCAACGGAAAAACACAGCAGGGCCGCGGCGGCAACAGCAGGGGGCAGTATCCAGCCGACTACAGTCCTCAAACCTATTTTCTTTTTCA
>OFGR01000792.1_pt1 | contig 29014 bp, 20 predicted proteins | sample 1521811 | NCBI WGS metagenome assembly OFGR01 (sample SAMEA3504098, study PRJEB24116) | mouse gut metagenome | biome: mouse gut; feature: mouse-associated habitat; material: faeces | place: Denmark | collected 2011
ATAAGATAGTCGGCACGGCAATGGACGGACGTATGACAAAAGAACTGGTGATATCCGCACTGAAGGATGCCATCCGCCATACAAAGACTACAAAGGGCTGTATCCTGCACTCCGACAGGGGAAGCCAGTACTGCTCACTGGATTATCAGGAACTGGCAAAGGGGCATGGATTCATCAGCAGCATGGGCCGTAAAGGGAACTGCTGGGACAATGCGCCGATGGAGAGCTTCTGGGGGAAGCTAAAACAGGAATGGTTAAACGGACAGCATTTCCGCACCCGCGAGGAAGCCAAGAGCGCGGTATTTGAGTATATATGGATATTTTATAACCGAAAACGGATCCATGAAGCAAACGGCTATCTGACGCCGGAAGAGTATTACCGGATACACCAGACAGATTTGAAAGTGGCTTAGCTGCTTTTGAATAAATCTTTACGCGGGTGTGGCGGTCGGGAGCTGGTTCCTTTCCGGCAGCCCGTGTAGATGTAAAAGTTAGAAAAAACGAGTAAAACTGAGAACCGGATAGAATCCTTTCGTTTTAGGTGTCTATGCTGGCGGGGACGGGTCAATATACCTTTTTTAGATGGGATTGAAATAGACAAGATTGTCACATTTCGCCAGATAAATCCAATGCCGATACTTGTGTTATCAGAGGACAAAGGCATTACAGAACGTGTAAAAGTATTGAAAAGTGGAGCAGACGATTTTCTGCAAAAACCATATGATGTAGAAGAGTGTATGGCAAGGATACAGGCACTTCTTAGACGTTATATGGAATTGAACTATATTGTAGAGAGCCATTACGAGATTGTAAGCCATAACGGTTTACTGTTGGATACGGGACGCAGGCTTTTGTCTGTGAATGGCAAAGAAATTGCATTGACTCCAAAAGAGTACGGAATATTGGAGTTTTTAATGAAAAACCGCAGGCAGATCATGACTTATGAGCAGATTTATGAAACAGTTTGGAAAGAGGTTTATCTGGGAGACTCAGACAAAGAAGCAGTTTTTTATCAGATAGGTCAGCTGCGTCGGAAGATCGGAAAGGAGAGGATTGAATCTGTATATGGTACAGGGTATCGTTTGAAAGAGGAACCTGTAGAGTAAAGAATGTTTTGTTTGATATTTTGTTTCAGACAAAACCTCAGAATTTCCTCGGAATATCCTACATGCCATATCAGAATTGTTTTATATACTTGACCTTGTAAAAAGGTGGGGTATACGGGTTTTAAATTGGATTGACAGATAAATTCCCCAGGATAAGGGGAAAATCCCCTAAAATAGGGGGATAATTCCATTAAAATTCCGACAATCAGATATCCTGCCATTCATTTGGTCAGTAACAAGACAGAAAAGAGCGATAAACAGGTCACAGCCTTTTATATGCAAGGGGCTGCGGCCTGTTTTCTTTTTATACCATTACATTTTGAACCTGACAACAGAATAACTTCCTACATATCACTTCAAAGGGCGGCCGCAGGATTTATGCGGCCGCCCTTTGTCGATAATTGTCGGATAATGCGGTGCCGCAGTCCGCCTTCCGGTTTTGAACCTGAAAATTCAAAACCGGAGGAAAGGACAATGAGAAATTATAAGGACAGCGATTATGCCCTGAACCGATACAGCCAGGGTATTGTCTATAAATTTTCGGACGGCATCGTGGAGATAACACTGGAAGATTATCTGCGTGACAACCCGGATAAGACGGAGGAAGATTTTGCAAAGCTGAAAGCCCTGTCAGATGAAATCTATTACCAGCAGGACAGGCAGGAGTATCGGGTAAGCCATCTGGATGTGAGCATCAGCGGGATGGAAGATACGCTTGTCGCTTCGGTGCCCTCTGTTGATGCGGAACTGATTCAGAAGGCCGAAGAGAAGAAAGCATTGGAAGCGGCCATCCGCCTGCTGGCGAGCGGGAAGCTGACGGACGTGCAGAAAAGGCGTTTCCATCTCCACTTTTTCCAGGGGCTTTCTACAAGACAGATTGCAAAGCTGGAAGGAGTACATCAGCGGGCGGTCTGGGACAGTCTTATTTGGGCAGAGAAAAAATTGAAAAAAATTTACGAGGAATGACTCGTCACACCCCCTGTTTTTTCACGTTGGGTGAAAGGAATTTTTTGAGCATCCTTTCACCCGCACATTGAAAACTTCATATCGGGTGTGGCGGATACACGTTGACAGGCTGGGAAACCGGAAGCGACAAGCCAGGACGCGCCAAGACGATATGCCAAAGACAGATTCTCTCTTAAGCATACTCCGAGCGATCCAGTCCGTGGCAGTGACGCCCCGTGGTGGGGCGGATTGCGATGACCCCTGTCACTTATCATGGTACTTCTGCCGAAAAACGTCAGCCCTGAAAAACGGGAGAACGCATCACCCCTGTTTGAGAAAGAACAGGGGGCGGCTTTTATGGTGTCCGTGGGATGGTTTATCCATTCTTTTACCAGCGGAACGTCAGCCACACCTTCAACACATAAGCATACTGGAGAACGCTGCACTTGCGTTCTCTGGTGTGCAACCTAGAAATTCTTAGGCAGCGTACTTTGCTGACTTAGAATTTCTTTGCACACTTCTATTGGAGCGATAGATACCATGCGGCGGAACCGGCCCCTTTGTCAATGGATGATCAACCTTTGCCGTTTTCCGCCGTATGCATGTATCGCTCCTTTAGGATTCAAAGGAGGCTTAAAAATTGAGTGAGGAATGGATTGTCTGCACGGCGGACATACGGAACAGGATACACGAGGCGGGGATTTTCCGGCCTGACGAAAGAATTGTATTGACTACGAAAAGCTGTGTGCTGCTGGAGCATTTTACAGGAAAGGCATACAGCTACCGCATGGTGGATTTACATACTTTAAAAGCAAAGCGGCTGTTTTCAAGGCCCACTCCGCTGAATGAAGCGGGATACCGGAGAGCCATAGAGAAAATGGCGGCACAGTCAGAGGGTGAGACAACATTTGTGCAGGATGGTAATTCGAGAGCGGGCGAACTGCTTGCCCATATCTTCTATGATATTTTGCCAAAGTACGGACTGGTATTGAGAGAGGGCCAGCTTTCTCTTTCCCTTGCCATGCTGGAAGCCATGGAGAAAGAGAAAGTGGCATTATGTGAGGCCGGGGTGGGGACAGGGAAAACCCATGCCTATCTCATAGCGGCGGTCATCTACCGCCTGTTCCATAGAGAAGGGCAGCCGGTAGTTATCTCCACATCCACCATTGCCCTGCAGAAAGCATTGACGGAAGAGTACATCCCCCAGATTTCCGGGATTCTTCTGGAACACCGTATCATTGAGGAACCTTTGACCTTTGCAGTGCGTAAGGGAAAGAACCATTATGCCTGTGACAGCAGGGTAAAGACCTATTTATCTTCGATTAGACACAATAACCGGCCGGAGGATGGAAAGCTGATTGAGGTTCTCACAGCCCTTTTCGTGGGAGCCTCTTCCCTTGACCTGGACGGCCAGCCCCTTACGGATTATGTAAAAGAACGTATCTGTGTGGAGGATTGCCGGAACATCTGCGTATTTTCCAGTGTGTGCCGTTACCGCACGTTCCTTAGAAAATCCAACCAGGAAAAAATGGATTTCCAGATTGCTAACCACAACCTTGTTCTGGCAGATATCCTGAGCAGGAAAGGCGGCAGGAACCGTCTGCTCCCGGAGCATGGCATCTTAATCTTTGACGAAGCCCATAAGCTGTCGGAGGCCGCCAGACAGATGTACGGGGTCAGCTTTGAAAATGTGGAGCTTGAGCGTGTGGCGGCCAGCATCATCAGGGCGGTGGCAGGCAGACCGGAGAAGAGAGGGGCGATTTCTCTGTGTGAGGAAATGCTGGAACTGAATACAGCCCTGTTTGAAAATCTGAAAAAATTTGCAGGAATACGGTATGACAACAACAGCATGGAAGTCATATTCACACCGTCCGTCCTGTTATCCTTAAAAGCACTGTCAGCCGTGGTAAAGAGCCTGTCAGTGCTTTTCTATACCGCCGACTGCAGGAATACGGCATATAAGCGTATTTCTGGCAGACTGGGACAGAAACAGGAGAAACTGGCGGTACTCTGTGGCCATGAGGACTTTATCTGCTGGCTGGAATATACAGGGGTGACGGCCTGCAGGCTCTGCACCCTGCCAAAGAACCTTGACTTCCTGCTCTATGAGGACTTGTGGAGCAGCGGGAAACCGTATCTTTTGACTTCGGCTACCCTGTCCGTGGACGGAGATTTCAGCCGCTACATGCACCAGACAGGGATTGACCTGCTGAACCGAAAACAGATATTGACTGTGAGCAAGGCATCGCCCTTTGACTACTGGAACCATGCTTTACTGTATCTGCCGAAAGACATGCCATTTCCTAATATCAGGAAAACAGCTTACCGGAAGGCGGTGGCAGACAGGATGGAGGAACTCATCCGGCAGAGCCACGGGCATACGCTGGCGCTGTTCACATCCTACCGGATGATGGAGATAATATATCAGGAACTTTCAGAGAGAATGGAGGATTTTCCGCTCTTTTCCATGGGAAAAAGGAGGCTGGAGGCTATCCGGGAGTTCCGAAAGAGCAGGAATGGGGTACTGCTTGCCAGTGACAGCGCTGGGGAGGGAATCGACCTTGCCGGAGATATCCTTTCTTCTCTTGTGGTGGTGAAGCTGCCTTTTCCTGTGCCAGACCCGGTATTGGAATATGAAAAATCCTTACATGAGGATTTCCATGAGTATCTGGCGGAAGTCATTGTACCGGGGATGCTGATGAAGCTGCGCCAGTGGATTGGGCGGGGCATCCGCAGGGAGACAGATACCTGTGTGTTTTCTGTATTAGACTGTAGAGCCAGCGGGCAGTATAAGAATGATATTCTGGCGGCCCTGCCGGATATGCCGGTGACGGAGCGGATAGAGGATGTGGGAATCTTTATCAGGGGCAATAAGCCGGAGAGTTATTTTAGTGAGCAATAAGACAGATTAAAGCGGAGGATTTTATGATGTGTTTATGCAGGTATCAGACCTTACGGATAAAAGCAGATGCCGGGGTCTGGAATCACTATGCATGTCATAGGACAAATCGTTATTTGCATAAAGTATTGGGAGAAGGACTGGGGGAATCGATGATTTGAAGAACATTATGGAAGTGAAAAGAAACGAACTGCGGGATATCGCACAGATTTCCATTGCCAAAGAAAGACCAGTCAGAGAGAAACTGGAAAGCATCATATCCGGGGAAGATGATCTGACGACCCATTTAAATGACGGATATGTGGTGCGGGTGCATTTCGGTCAGGAAGACTATTCCGCAACCGATGCTCTGAAACAGTATTTAAAGCAGATAGCCGAACTGAAATATTGATATAATAGTTCAGTCAGTGGAAAGCGCCCGTTTATGAGCAAAAGGAGTTGCTCAAGCAGCGGAGAGCGCGTAAGCGCGGTTTTGCGAATGGCGCGGGCTGAACGGACATAGGTTTTAGAAGAAAAGGGCTCGACAAAACGGGAATGCTATGTTAATCTAAAGTCAGGATTGAAAGCGGAATCCTGACTTTAGCGGCATAATTCCCCTAAAAGGGCTTCTTGTCAGCGAATAAAAGTCAGGAGTGATGCAAATGAGTAAGAAAAATATTTATGATACTGCGCTGTATCTGCGTCTTTCCAAAGACGATGCTGACATTGACGGCAGTAAAAAGACAGAAAGCAACAGTATCAGCAGCCAGCGTGACCTGCTTCGGGCTTATGTTCAGAGCCATGAGGATTTACGGTTATTTGACATCTATATTGATGACGGTTATTCCGGGGCAAATTTTGAAAGGCCGGAATTTCAAAGGATGATGGAAGATATCCGTGCCGGGAAAGTAAATTGTGTGCTAGTAAAAGATTTATCAAGATTTGGACGAGATTATATAGAAGCCGGGCGGTTGATTCAGAAAACCTTTCCGGCTTTTTCTGTGCGTTTCATTGCGGTGACGGACAGCTATGACAGCCTGTATGCAGACCGGGCGGAGAGCAATCTGATCGTGCCGGTAAAAAATTTCGTAAATGATGCATATTGTAGAGATATTTCCGTAAAAGTCAAGGCGCAGCAGCAGGTAAAACGTCTGGAAGGAAAATGTATCAGCGCTTTTGCCGTATATGGCTACCGGAAAGATCCGGATGATAAAAACGCTTTGATGATAGATGAATATGCGGCGGATGTGGTCAGAAAAATTTTTGCATGGAAGATAGCGGGTATGAGTATGGCTGCTATTGCAGATAAGCTGAACCAGTCCGGTGTGCTTTCTCCCATGGAATATAAAAAGTCTCTGGGAATGAAGTATTATACAGGATTTGGCGGGGACGGCCCTGGGAAATGGGCGGCTGTATCCGTAAAGCGGGTTTTGGAGAATCAGGTTTATATCGGAACCATGGTTCAGGGAAAAGAGGAAAAAGTAAACTACAAGCTGAAAAAGCGGATCAATAAACCCAGGGAAGAATGGATTTATGTCAAAAATACCCATGAGGCCATTATATCGGAAGTGGAATTTCGGACTGTGCAGGATATATTGAAATATGATGGAAGGAAATCAGAGGATTCGGATTATGCCAGCCTGTTCAGCGGCATTTTGACCTGTGGGGATTGCCAGACGCCCATGATTCGGAGAGTGAACCACTATAAAGGCAGGGAAAAGGTTTTTTACATCTGCCAGACGAAAAACAGGTCTTTGGGGTGCAGCAGGCACAGCATCCGGGAAGAACAGCTGAAACAGATTGTTTTTAAGGAAATCAGGGCCTGGCTGGAACTGATGGCCTCTTATTCCGGTATTCTGGAATATCTGGAAGAACTTCATATCAATTACGACCAGGTGGTGGAGTATGATTCCCAGATTGGCGCTCTCAGTGTGGAGTATAAAAAATACTGCGATTTAAAGAATGGTCTGCATGTTGATTTGAAAGAAGGGTTGATTGACAGGAAAGAATTTGATGAGCTGTACCGCCTGTATGAAAGAAAATGCGAAGGGCTGGAAACGTCCATTAATGCACAAAAGAAAATTATCAAAGACATGTTTCGGAATGGGGTTACGGTAAAAACCCAGCTTGATCGGATTCGGGAAACTTTGGAGATTCACGAACTTACCAGGGAACTTTTGGTGACGACTGTTCGGAGAATCTATGTCTTTGAGGATAAAAGGCTGGAGATTGAATTTCGCTTTGCCAATGAGATGGAGAAATTGGATCTTATGCGTAAGCTATGTCACGAGAAATCCGCAGCGCAGGAGGTGATATAGATGGCAAGGACGGCAAGGAGATATGAAGCGGTACAGCCCATGAACACAGGAAATATATGGAGCCGGGAAACGGCAGAGCATTCTGACAGGATAGAAAACTACTGTGTGGGGATATACAGCCGTTTATCCGTAGATCACAATGACAGAAAAGCGGAATCCATAGAGAACCAGATTGAAATTATCCGCCAGTATATTGCCGAAGAGAATAACCGCATTAAAAACGGAAGAAAACTTACTGTGCATGATATTTACATAGACCGTGGGACGTCCGGCGCATCGTTTCAGCGGGAAGGCTTTGAAAGGCTGATCGATGATGTGAGAAACCGTGTGGTGGATTGCATTATTGTAAAGGATTTATCCCGATTTGGCAGAGATTATGTGGAAACAGGCAACTATATAGAGAAGATACTGCCGTTTCTGGGAGTACGGTTTATTGCTGTTGCAGATGGGTTTGATTCTATGGCAGAGGATGCGGCGGAGCGGAAGCTGACCATGAATCTAAAGAACCTGGTAAACGATATGTACGCAAAAGATATATCCAAACGGGTGACTGCTGCCAGAAAACTTGCCGCCGAAAGCGGCGGTTATATCGGAAGTACACCGCCGTATGGATATCAGACAAGGAAAATGGACGGGGTTCGCAGGCTGGTGGTTCACGAGGAAAGCGCGGCGGTGGTGCGTTTTCTGTATGACGGCATCGCAAAGGGAATGACGCCGGGTCAGTTGTCGTCTGTCCTGTATGAGCGGAAAATCCACAGGATCAGTGATTATAACCGCTGCGGGCATGTATTTTGCGGGGAAAATGAAATTCTGCATCAGTGGAATCCGGAGGTTATTCGCGGCCTGCTTTCCAATTCGGTATATATGGGAAAGCTGGTACAGCGTAAGCATCAGTCTCTTCTTAAGGAGGGCAGGAAAGGAACCCGTGAAACGGACAGGGAACATTGGATTATAGTGGAGAACAGCCATGAGCCGGTAGTGAGCCAGGAACTGTTTGACCAGGTGAATCAAATACTAACCAGGAAGAAAAAAGAGGATACGGGGAACAGGCCGCCGGAAAATCATGAAAATATATTCCGAAATGTACTTTACTGCGGAAAATGCGGGGGCAAAATGCACGCAGTTTCCCATAAGAATCAAGCAAATGGCGAAAGAAGCTATTCCTATGAATGCCGGAGAGCCCACTATATTGATGGGAGGAAATGCGAAAAGAACCATATCACGGAAGAGACTGTGGAAAGTTATGTGGCAGAGCACATCAAAGGTATTTTGAAAGGGCAGAAAGTTACTTCCAAAAAACTGGTATCGCTGAATCGGAAAGAGTGTGAAAAAGCTGTTGCCATTTATGAGGAAGAGATTCACCAGCTTCTGCAGGAACATCAAAGACTTGCCGCAAAGGCCGGGGAGATGTACCGGCAGTACAAGGAAGGCAGGATTACGGATTTGGAATACGCTGCTTTCCGAGATAACAGGACAGAACAGGACAGCTTCTGCGAAAAACGGATAAAAGAACTGAAGCGCAAAATCCGAAAGAGTGAAATCCGGATGGAGGAAGAAAACAAATTCTTACGCTCTCTGCAAAGCGCAAGAGGTCATAAAAAGCTGAATGTACATCTGGTGGATTCCCTGATCGAACGGATTGATGTGTTTCCGGAGGGAAAGCTGGAGATCCGGTTCCTCTTCGGGAAAGGAGACAGCTGTTATGGGGAGGAATAAGATTGGAGCCTATTACCGCCTTTCCATAGAGGATGATGATGGGAAGGAAGAGAGTAACAGCATTACAAACCAGAGACTTCTAATCAGGCGGTACGTTTCGGGGCATAAGGAATTGTCGGATTATGAATACAGCGAATTTTATGATGACGGTTATTCCGGAATAACCATGGAAAGGCCGGGAATCCAGGCATTATTGGAAGAAGTCAGGCAAAATGAGATAAGCTGCGTGATCGTAAAGGATTTATCCCGGTTTTCCAGAGACTATATTGAGATGGGAACGTATCTGGAGCAGATTTTTCCGTTTTTGGGTATCCGTTTTATCTCTGTTACCGACCACTATGACAGCAAAGACTATATTGGAAAAACAGCGGATATTGATATTGGATTCAAGACGTTGCTTGCGGATTTTTATTGTAAAGATATTTCTGAAAAGGTGAAAAGTTCCGTGTCGGCCAAAAGGAAGCAGGGGAAGTATGCCACGGGAAATACGCCTTTCGGATATGGAAAGAACCCGGAAAATCCTTATGAATTGTGGATTCTTCCCGAAGAGGCAAAAGTGGTCAGGCATATTTTTGAGTTGTCGCTGGCAGGCCGGAACCTGACACAGATCTGCAAAACGCTGAATGATGAAAATGTTTTAACTCCTCTGGAGTTTAAAAATCTGAGGAAAAGGCAGAGACGGAAGGAACTTTTGCAGGAGCGGAAATACTGGCAGCCAGGGACAGTGCGGGCGATATTGACCAATAAAAATTATGTGGGAAGTATGGTCTGGCACAAATCGTCACAGGCAGAGGTGGGCAGCAGCCGGAAGATATTGAAACCCAGAGAGGAATGGGAGGAGGTGGAGAACCACCATCCGGCGATTGTTGGCAGAGAGACTTTTGACAAGGTGCAGGAAAAGTTTTTCCAAAAGGAGCCGTCCGTGCGAAATCCGATTTTGTATGCGCTGAAAGGAAAGGTGTACTGTGGTTATTGCAAACGGCGGCTAAAAGTGATGAAGCTGGCAGACAGAAAGCTGTTTTTCTATTGTGCCAGTCAGAAACTGAGCAGTGAAAATGAATGTATGGCAGACAGTATCAGCAATGAGGTTTTGGAGAAAATCGTGCTTGAGCAGATAAAAAAGCAGGTGGAAGAGCTTGCCGATCTGGACTTTGTGAGGAAAACGGCATTACGGGCAGTAAAGGAAAAGCAGACCGGGCTTGTCAGAGACATGAAGATTGTGGAGCAGGGGATCCAGGAACTGATTGAAAAGAAAGGACTGCTTCTGGAAGGCTATCATGCAGGAACTCATACCAGGGAAGGATATCTGGAAGGGCGCAGACAGCTGGAGCAGAGGATTTCTGTGTTGGAACAGAGAAGAGCCGGGATACGGGATGAGATGGCGAAGTATGAGAAGCTGCCGGAATCAGAAAGGAAAGGGCAGGAGTTTCTGTTAAAGTATGCCGGATTTGCAGAACTGACAAATGAGATGGCCGATGCTTTTGTAGACAGAATTGAGATCGGCCAGGATAAGGCGGTGGATATTTTCTGGAGGTTTCATGGTGGGAAAGCTGACGGACAGGGGGGCTGCCTGTCAGAAATTTAAAATTTCGGCATGAAAATGTGGCAACAATATTCCGGCTGGTGTTGGAAGATGTGGCAATCCTATGACAGCAGGGAGTGGCAAAAGCAGCAACAATGTAACAGCTTCCCACGGGTTTCCGGGAAAAAGCAGTGAAAAAAAGTTGAAATATTTTAAAACATCTGCTTGACAGGAACGGGGATCGTGCAGGGGAATGATGTATTTTTGTACGGGGAGAAGGTGAAGGCATATCTGAGGAGAGGGGCGAAGCCGATTAGTGGGGAAGCGGAGTATCCAAATGCACGGGTGGGGTGGGGCGTACTCTGTCTGAGGGATAGTTTGCCGGGGTGAAAGCTGTTCTTATTACATTTAATAAATTTACAGCCTGGAATATTGATGATAAGATCAATTTCCTTTACAGAAGAATAAGTATGGAATATAATTGTAGATAAAATAGCAGTTAAAGGTGAAGAGTATGAATATTTCAGAAAAGATTGAAGAATTATTAAAATATTGTTCTGTATATCAAGGACACATAAATATGATGGATGAGCGCAGAGAAGAGGGAGGATTTCAAGTCACATTACAAGAAGAGAAGGATACTCTTGCAAATCTTGACAAATTGCAATTTATTCTGCTGACAGGAGAAGCCGGAGATGGAAAATCCCGGCTGATCCGAACATTGCGAAAAAAATTAGATGAAAATGGATTTTGTGAACCGTATATGGATTTTTCAGCTGAGGCAGAGACAGAAAAAGAGAAAACATTGAAAAGAATTGCTGATATAATTGATGGAAAAACGAAAGAGCGGATTATCATTGCAGCCAACGTGGGTATATTTACAAAATGTGTGATTAAGTATCAGCGATCTTTGATGGAAAAACTCAGCCGGGAAAATGACAGGGTGAAAATCATAAACTTTGAGAAAAGAAATCTTGCACACGATAAAGAGGTATTTCAACAAATTGTGCAGGCTTTTTTTTCCTATGATAGAAAACCATGCGAAAACAGGGATTGCAGGTTTTGTGAAAATTGTGCATTTCAGGAAAATCTGAATTTTTTGTTGTCAAAAAGAGGAATGGAAAGTGTGCGGATTATGTGTGATGCAATCTATTTGACAGGAGAGCATGTTACATTCCGAGAATTGTTATCTTTGCTGGCTTATATGGTGACATTTGGAGATAACTGCAGAGAACGCAAAGAAAGGAAGGAGAAAGAGAATTTTTTTGTAGATGCTGTCTTTAATCAGGAAAATCATTTGGATAAGGTGCTTTTAAATATATGCCGTATGGATCCGGCATTTAAAAATTCGAAAAGCGATATCCTGGAATATCATTCAGTAGAAGAATGCCGCAGGGAAAAGCGAAAAAAGTTTTTTTATGGGCAGGAGAATCCTTATGAATTGCTGGCAGTAGATTATTTAACGGAATTTCAAAATGTGATTTCTTTTTTTCAGGAGACACCTTTTATTGATTCAGCAGAGATCCAAAGCAAAGAGTTGTATCGCTTAAAGCGTGGCCTTGGAAGATTAACAAGGCGGGGGCAGAGTGATCTTGCCATGAAAGTGGCTGATACGCCGGTAATGTTTGGGGATGATATCCAGACAGAATTTGAGCTTGGCAATATAGATATGATTTGGCATAGGTATGGCCTTGATTTTGAGAATTTAGATATGGATATACATAAGCCAGAAGAACAGAACCGCTTTTCTATCAGCTATGTATTTCAGGAAAATGAAAATATTGATGCGATTACCCTTGTGGTAGATTACAAACTGTTCCGTTACTTAATGATGGCAGATGATTATTATTATTTGAGCCATAATAGCAAGTCATTGGAAGAATACCGGATTAATTCATTTTATCAGAAAATTCTGAAGAAAAAAAATGGCGCTTATGAAAGAATGCACGTCAGATTTAACAACCAGGATCAGAAAGGGCTATGTGATTTTTCATTAAGTGTTCAGCATTTAAATCATTTTTTGAAAGGCCAGAGTACAGTGGTTAAAATAAGAAAAGAGGGTTGATTATGGGCACAGGTGATAAAGCCAATGAGAGAGAACTGGCTTCTTACATAGGCATTTCGGGACCAGAAACGCCAAAATATTTGTTGGTTAACAATTTTTTATCAGAGTTTTTTCTGGAGGATGAGAGGGGAAAGGAACGACAGTATAGTTATGAGGACTTTCTTGATGAGAAAATTCTTATATGTGAAGAAGATAATGATCAAAAGAAAAAACAATTGGAAGAGTCTTTTAATTATTTTTTTCGGCGGTTTTCCGGGGAAGATATGATTTTGTTTAGTGAAAAAAAACATTATTATTTTCCATTAAAACCGCAAATGCTGCGCAGCGCCCCCTACAATTTGCGGCATCTTCTCTATTGTATGATACCAGGTATTGAGAAAGAGGAAGTTTTTCGCGAAGTACAAGGTTTGCTGTTTGAATATTTGTACAGTGGTGCAGATGGGGTAAGTTATCTTATGAGTACTATTTGTGAGAAGTATTTTGGCAGGGATGGCTGGAAAAGGGAAGAAAAGAGAAATCATGAATTTGATATGTTGAAATCAGGAAATTTTAGAAATGTCCGAAGGAATTTTAGGGAAGATTTATACAAGCTGTTAGAACACAGGTTTTTCCGGAATCTGGATTTCTATAAACGTTATGATTATCTGGCTACACTGTTAGACTTTTATGTCATCCAATTTATCATAAATAAGAAGGCAATTACTTCAAACCGGGGGTATGTGCTGTGTCAAGGGTCGAGTCATTTGTCAAACGGCGAGGCGTATCATCTTGCCTGTGTACAGAATTATTCAGAAATCCGTTTTGTGTTCCAGACAGAACTGAAAGAGTTTTATATTCAATGTTTGAAGGAAGAACAAGTGGACAACCAGAATATTGTGGTTGAAAATTCAGATGATGAAATTTTTGTGATAGGAAAAAACGGGAAGAAAGAAATGATTCAATTTGTAAGGGAGGTATTCCATTCCAGTTTTAAGATAGATGCTAAGGAATCTCTATACCCATCTATTCGAAAAATGTTTGCACTGGAGGGCGTAAAAGAAAAAACGTATCCGTCAGAGGAATTTGTGATGTGTTATATTGATATGAGCAAGGCTAGGAAAGGATCTGCCTTGAGTAAAATTTCCTCTGCCCTTAACACATGTGGGAAAGACATTGAATTTGTATTTCCAAAAACCCGTTCTAAACATAAATATTTTGCATTATCTCCGTCCTTACTGGAATTTCTGGTAAGGTTGTATCTAGCAAAGGAAGAGAGTACGTACGCGTATTTGGATAATTTTTTGGACTTTTTACAGGAAAAATATGGGATTTGCATTCAGAAGAATGATCAGATGGATAAGATGTTAAAAAAACTGCATATGAAAGTTCCGTTTCAGGAATTCAGGCAGAACGAGCAGGCTTTAATTGATAATCTGGATGAAATTAATTGCCTGATTCGGCTTTCAGACAGCGGATATGTCATTACACTTCCAGAGGAGAAAGGGGAATTTACACTTTTATGATAGAGAAATTTGTCAAGTATATGCGGACATATATTGAGCTGCTGACAAAAGGGCGGAAAGAATATTTTATTGCTATTGTAGACATTGAAAAAAAACTGGTAGATGGTTTTTTGAAACTGGAAGCCGATTATGCGATGGCCTGGTTTGAACGGAAAGAATATTCACAGGCAGTGGTTCTGCGCAATGATAAAAGTGTATCAAGAATTGTCTTGTTTTCTAATGACAGTGTAAAGATGATTGATTCCCTGAAAGACTTTGTAGAATATCCTGCGATTCCAGAAGACAGGGATATATTCTGGCAATGCCTGACAGCTACATTCGGACAGGAACCGGATAGTGACTGTAAAAAAGTGTTGGAAACCATTATGGAGTCAAGGCAAATTGCGTTGGAAGATTTGTTCCAATATTTAGATTCCTGTATCGATAAATCTGGAAATTTCAAATTTTCAAAAATAGTCCGAAACCTATATCAGTTGGAGCTGTGGGCTATTAGGAATAATAATGATAAGGATTTAGATAAAGCAAAGAAAAAACAATATTTAAAAAAATTAATACGAAATTCAGATCCTTTGCTGGCGGAGACAAAATTGATGGGAGGGATTACAGAAAAAAAAGTAGAATTTTCCGTAAAAACGCGGCAGGACATCATGAGATGGCTTTCAAAGAATGATTTGAAAAGTGTATTTAAAAATGTTTCATATGATGAAAAGATAGAGCAATTGTTTAAGGGAAGCGGTCGAAAACGCAAAGATTTGTCACAGGAAAAACAGGAAGGCCAGTCCTATGAAAATTCTTACGAATATGTCATGCAGGAATTTTTGAAAGAACCTATGCAGCAAGTGGAGGACATTCTTTTAGAGGCAAAGCCAGAGGATGAGATACTGTTAGACAGTAAACAGAGGTTTTCTTATCCAGATAAACAGGAAATAGAGACAGAATTTCAGGAAATCAGAGAATTAATGGAATTGCTGAGTTTTACAGAAGAAAAAAGGATGTTTTTGCGGGAAAAACTTTTAGAATTGCAGCAATTGTTTTTGCGGGCAATGGAAGAAGGCAGTAAGTATACGCCTGCTTATTTATGGCATTATGCAGGGTGCCAGGAAAAATTTGTTAGATGCTATTTTGAGCTGATGGGAAGATGCATTTCGGATAAAGGAATTGCCCGGATGTGCCTTGGCATGCATTTTTTAAGCCGTTTGCAGAGGATATTTTGCAAAGAAGAAAATGGGAAGATTTATATGCCATTTTACCATCCGCTGGTAGGTTTTTATTTCATTTCATTAAAAAAGAAATATGAGGAATACCGAGAATTGTTGGCTGTCCAAACAGGAGAATTCTGGGAACAGACAATCAGGTCAATGATAGGCAGTGAGGGGATGAATTTTCCTGTCCGTTATTTGTTGGTTCAGGAAGAATTGTACCAGCTTGATTATAGCAGTATTCAAAATATAAATCCGGACATTATATTTGAGAAAACACAAGAGCATACAGCAAGCTCGTGGGTAAATATCCGTCTCTTGAATGAAGATTTGCTGGATTATATGGAGCGTCAAAAATATTTATCCGAGGTATATGTAACAATTGTAGGGATTAATGATATGAGCGAAATAATGTCTATGACAAGAAAACTCAAAGGATTTGCAGAATCTGAAAAAAGCATGGTACATAAAGTCATTTTAAATATTGTCAGTGACAAAGAGGAAGAATTAAAAAAGCAATTGCAGGAAAATATGGAAATGGATGTGGAATATCCTCAGGTGCTATTTCGCTTTACGAAAGAAATGTATATCACTGGACAGGAATATGATATAGAATATATGATTCGTGATTCAGATCTTCTTTTTTTGGCGGATAGCAGTATTCTGTACCAGAAACCAAGATTGCGGGAATGGCGCAAACAGCCAAACCGACTTATGCTTGATTTTGAACAGTTTGAAATAGGGCGATTGTTTGGTGAAACACAGGAGCACGTGCTGGAAATTTTATGGGACAGTATGCATTATATGGAATTAAATCATGATGTGAAACTGGCGTTTTGGGATACAAAAGAATTAAACCAGTCGTTGTTGAATCAGATACGTCAGAAAGTAGGGAAAGATTCACATCGTACTGTGGTGCTCCTTTCTTCTAATCCGCAGTTGATGCAGCATATGTACCACTTATCAGAATTCCAGGTACATCACAGCATTTTGTCTGGCCAGGAAATGCTGCTGGTGAATTTTCATGCAGGCTGTCAGCGTAAGTTATTAAAAAAAGATGGGGAAGCTTCTGTTTCAGTGTTTTTAAAGTCATTTTTGGAAGATGTGTTAGGATTAGATGATTTGAAATGTATTTTATCTGATAAAAGCGAAACATCAGAGATACCATATCTGACGCTCTCTTGCCAGGACAGGAGCATTTTTCTTAAATGCACGCTTTTTATGAATAATCAGGAAGAGGATGCAGAGCGGGAAAATCATTATAGGAAGCTGATAGAAGATATGATGCTGCTTCTAAATAAAAACAAGACGTTTAAGAAAAAGTTTATAATGATGTTATATGAGGAAACGAATAATATTCCAACAGCGCTAATGCTGGATTATATGCAGAGGACAGAAATCGAAGGATATCAGTTAGACTATGAAGAAGTAATAGGAAAACCGCAGAAACGAAGCCCGGCAGATATTGCGGCAATTATGCAGTTTCAAAAGATGCTGGCCTTTGTCAGGGAGCGAAACGGCATTGATGAATACACTGTTCATACATTTGCAGAATCTGATTTGTATAGTGCAGACATGCTTTCTAAATGCATCCGTGCAAATCAGCGGATGCATTTATTGGATAAGGATACAATGAGAAAAATGCAGGAGTTATACTCCAGCGCATACGTATTTGCTGAATGATTTGCTATTTTGATGGCAGATTATTTGGCTTACGGATATATATACAAAATTGGAGGAAAATAATGGGTAAGAGTACGGAAAACAAAATTATTATGGTTAATTCATTTAAAGGGGGAACCGGAAAAACGTCTGTAGCGCTGGCAAATTGCGTACATAGCTGCACACAGGACGGGTTTTATAAAAATATTTATTTTATTGATATTGACAGATGGGGCACCAGCATGTCCTATGCATTGTTTCCGGATGAAATAAAGCCCAGGTATTTTGATGAATATGAGGAGCGTTATTATGATAGAGTATGCAATAAAATATTGGAAGATAAAGAAAAAGGTACCGTTTTGAATGCCGTTCTCCTGAATCCAGTTGCGAATCGCAGGCAGGATTATGATACTCATGGACGTTTCTGGCAGCATTCGGATATTAGTGGTTCTATTTTTTTTCAGGATTTGCTCTCTTTTCTGAAAAAGTGTATCTCTTGTGAAGTGAATAATCTGTTTGTGATAGATTGTTCGCCAGGTTTAACGGACATGGAACGTTCTCTGTTAAATGAGTTTTATAGTATGCGTCAGAATGGAGAAGTATCAGAGATTGAGGAGCTTTATGTTACTACATTTGATGCTTCCCAAATCCGTAAAACCGTGGAATGTCTGAATGACGCCAAAGATTTTTTAAAAAGGGGAGAGCGGAATGTCAGCATTGTATTGAATGACTTGTATAATTGGGAATTTATTTCAAAAGATTATGACGACCATAAATTTGATTGGAAAAAAGATGCGGAGAATATTATAAGGGATTTAAAAGATAAGAATTTTATGAAAATACGCTATAAGGAATTTGTGCCAGATCAGGTGAATGCCAGTATGATTGGATACCAGAAGAAATTGATTGATAATAGCGATGCATTTGTATTGCCGCATGAATATAGGAAAGAATATTATCCCCATGAGTAAAAAAACAGATGGATCGTAGAGAGGATGCAGAATGGAAAGAAATTTAAATGATGAAAAGATGTATGAATATTTCCAGAAGGAAGCCAAAGATATCTTTGCAGAATTTTCTGAACGTTTTGATAAAGTAGAAGAGTTTCCAGTGTGCCAGATGACAAGGGAGGGGATTTCTAAAATATATAAAAGTCTTCAGGTAATTTATAATAAAGAAGAGGCAGCACAAGAGGTTTGCCTGATTGAAAATGTATATGAGATTCTTACCAGATTTGTTGGAATTAAGGGCATGGAACATTTGCTGGTCAATAACTATGCAGCCATTGAAAATGGTATTTTTCTGGAACATTCTGCGGAAGGAACGCCTAAAAGAATAAGAGAACATTATAAGCATCAGTTTCGTAATGCTTATCTGGGGCTTTTGCTTTTGAAAGATTTTCATTTTGATGATTGCATTACGGATTGTGTGTTGGATAAAAAGAATGAGTATGCTTATTTTATTCTGGCAGCGCTAACAGAAAAGTCCGAAAAAAACAAACGTCAGATGTTGAAAGAAATTATTTATAAAAGTTTTCTGGTCAGTGCATTGTTTCATGATATTGGTTATCCCCTTGCTTACTATTTTCGAACGGCTGATGAGATACATCAATTCGCGTCATTTTTTAAGATTGTAAATCCTGCTGTTAAGACAGTTTTTGCAGAAATAAAGGCTTTGCTAAATAATAGTTGGCTGTTTCAGACAGTAGCACATGATGAGATTAGAAAAAAATATGAAAAGAATGATCATGGCTGTCTGTCTGCAATTAGCTTTTTAATGAACTTTTATTTTTCTGGCAGTATATACAGCCTGGATGACAGAAAACGATGTATTGTAGAAATGGCAGCAGTTTCGATATATAAGCACACGAATTATTATCATAAAAATAGCAGAATGCTTTTTAGCCAAGATCCACTTTCTTATTTTTTACGGATATGTGACGACTTGCAGGAATGGCAGCGCTTTTTAGTGTGCATCGAAGAAAAGCATAATTATCTTCGTTGTGCTGAATGTGGGAAAATTATTAGGCCAGCCAGGGAGGATAGCAGTATTTATCAATGTAGTTGTGGGAAACAGTTTCAGAAAATTACTCAGATGGAAAATAAGAAGATGAGTTATATTGATATATGCAATGGTATGAGCCTAGAAGGGAATGGACATAAACTTCATATATACCTTCAATATGATTGTTATCGGCTTTTAGAGCTGTTATTGAGTGATTATGAAGCGGTGGTATACCGTGAGAAAGGATTAAAAGGTATTGAAAATATGCTGCAATTTCAGAATTACTTGCCAGATATAGAATTGCATTATTTCCTTTCCAATAATCCGGTTGAAATCGTAAAAGAGATGCAGGAGCGATCTAAAATGAGCGCTGCTGATATTCAAAAATGGATGGATAACCAGAAAAATGGAGTGAATTTGAAAGAATTTATGAACATATGTGATGATAAGATAAGTACTCAGGGATTTGGAGGAAAAATAGAGCGGAATACAGTAAAATATGCTGGTGCAGCAAAAAATTTTACAGAACAATATTTAGGAGAAATTTTTGCTTTATGGAAGTTTCTGGAAGTAAAAAGGAACGATTAAAGGTTCGGGAGAGGAGGCAGCATAAATGGCAGTCATCACATACAATGACCAGTTAAGAAATTTATTAGCAAATGTGGAATGTGTACTAGCTTTCGATACAGCGGCGGATTTTTTGGGTTTGACCAATGGTGGATATAGAGCGCTGGCTCAGATATTTGTTCGCAAAAAGCAAAATATAGAAGGAACAGAACAAATTTTAGTGCCCTCGTTGAAAGCGCTTGTGTGTGAAGAGCGGAATGGACTGGTATGTACTACAGTAAATCAGACCATCATTGACCTTTTAGAGCGAAATGGGGATGAGCAGATTATTACGGAGAGTCTGGCAAATTATTATGATGAACACAATGAAAGTTTTGATGGACTTGAAGTGCCGGAGTATTTGTGGTCAAGATTTGAGAAATATAAGGCATGGGCAATTGAATATTATGAAGAGTAGGTGATGTGTTTGGATTTGATGGAATTTTTATATAGCGTGATGGAAGCTCTGTCAAATGCAGGTGTGCCAATCGTGTTTAAAGGAGCGATGGTTCTTAATCTTGCAATCAGAGACAATAATCCATCAAAAGTTGAAAGAGCAACCAGGGATATAGATGGAGACTGGATTGGTGAATTTCCAACGATGGAAGAAATGGAAAAAGCGTTGAGAAATGCAGTAAAAGAAGTGGATTCTTCATTGGATGTCCAAGCCAACAGAACATTTGGCGAAAGAAAATCTGCAGGATTTAAAATTGTCAATGGAAGAGGAGAAAAGATCTCAAGTATCGATTTAAGTGTCAGACAGAACCGATTTTGCAAACCCTATGTTTCCTATGTGAATGGAATATCTATTACAGGAGCTAGTTTATCCAAAATGCTGTCAGATAAAATATATGCAATTTCAGGTGAGAATGTATGTAGAAGAATGAAGGATGTATTGGATATTTATGTTATATCTTTTATAACAAAAATTGATACGGATGAATTATGCAAAATATGGAGTGAAACGGGTAGGGAATTGGGAAATTTTGAAGGATATAAAACTCGGATTGTTGAACTTGGTGAAGCTTATACTAAAATGAAAGGTATCAAGAATAAACCTGATTTTGTTGATGTATATAGTCGGGTGAATGATGTAATATGTGAATTGGAACGTCAAAAGGAATTGGAAACTCCAAGACAGGAAAAGCAAAGATAAACTTCAGGATGTGAATGGAAATATTAAGATGCCAGATAGATATGGTTCTGGTGTCTTTTCTATTATATAAGTCGGATAAATAAATATGAAAATAGCTTAGCAATAACTTCCCATCAATTTTCACTGTACTTAGCAGCTATTTCCCATCACCCTAACGGAGTTATACGGCTTTGCAGACATTTGGCTCTCAAAAAGAAAGTGAAAAAAATTCGTGGCAAAAGCTTGACGTAATCGGGGTGGGGGACGCTTTGTGTGAGAGAGAGCCTGCCGGGGTGAGATAAAAATTTATCATTGTGTAAAATATTGAGTTTTTAAATGATAATTTTTCACACACCATTGACAGTTAGTTAAGAGATAAAATTCAGCCAACGCTAATGGTGAACAACATGCGTTGTGTAAGTCCTGTCACTCACCGGTACATGTGAAGCATGGTGATTGATGCCATGACCAGTAGGGGGTATTAAAATCTCTGTAGACTCATCTCCTATAGAACGGCGGGTGGATGATGCGTGTGCAGTCGCAAAATTGAATATGGGGGTTGAGGAATATAAAATAATGGTGAACTGTGATTGGATATATTAAAATTTGAGATTTAGACATAATGATCTAATTGAGTAAATTGGAAATGAGAGAAATCAAGATTATTGTATTTAGTGCACCAAAGTTAGTACAGCATATGTTCCAAGAACATATAGAAATATCTGAAGATGAGATGATAAATCTTATTTCTCAAGGGGCATCTGGGAATATTGTTGTAATGGGAACTACAGCTTTTGATTTGAAAGTTGATGAAAAGATATCGATGACTAGCAGAGAACTGGTTCAAAAGATAATGGAACCGAATGGAATTAATATTGTATTTTAGAAACTATAAATGAGCAAATTTGAAATTTTACCAAAGTTGTGACAAATAGCATAAAATTAAAGACATCATGCATCTGTGGGTATATACTGTATCTGCTAGGAAAACAATAACCTACAAAGGATGATGTCTTATAGAAAACAGTATTATGTTCATGCGAATCTTTTCTCCCAACTGATAACGGATTTTCTGCGGACTTTGACTCTGGTACTTCTGGAATTCCTTACCATAGTACGGAAGCACTCGCACAGCTGCATAATGGAAAAGATTATTTGAAAAAAGAAAATGTGATTCATTTGCCGATTCATATGGCAATGTTTTTGTAATGCGGCAATCAGAGATAGTGTGTGGGTAAGTCATGGAAAGGAGCAGCGAAATGTATCCAACAATTGATATGAAAGCGACCGGAATTCGCATACGGCAGCTTATGGATGAGAGAAGGCTGACAGTAAAGGACATACGCAGGTATTTGAATTTAGCCAGCGTACAGAGCATCTATCACTGGCTGAACGGGCAGAGTATGCCGACGATAGACAACCTCTATGCCTTATCAGCATTATTTGGGCTCCCTATGGATTCGATAATTATAGGAAGTAAGAAGTATCCTGTACAAGCCTTGACGGGGCCGTTTTATATTCGAATGTGTACATACTATAAAAAGGCTGTAAAATTAAACGCTGCATAAAATTAAACTTATAGTTTAATGACAAACATCCGGCAAAACCCTTAAAATTATTCTATAAGATACCCTTACGCCATCTGGAGAATTAAGGAAATCTTAGACGCATCGGATAATTTTAAGGGTTTTTTATAATTGGAAATGGCAGGGAGGAAAGATTATGGACAACGGATATTGGATTGAGGGAAAAGTCAGTATTCCGGAAGGACGAAGAGCGGAGTTTAATGAAAATGTGCGGAAGCTTTTCCGGCTATGCGGAATCCGAAAGCTGGAAGAGATAGAAATAGCCGGGAAAATATGCACGGTTGTCCATGAACCGGAACCGGATGACAGGGGAATCCTAAGCTTTGACTATTCTGTTTTTGAGAGACGGAAGAGGGAGATTTCTACTTATGATATGAATACCTGCGAGCTTCATGTGAAAGATAGGGGGTATGAAGAGTTTGGCCTGGTCATGAATCTTATCATGACAATGCAGGAGGCATATTCAACAGAGCCTTGCTGCCTGATGAGGAAAGATCAGGTAATCAGTGTCTATGGCTATGCGCTGATGATAGAGCAAACGGCAGGTATTAAGCTGACCTTTCCAAATCGGGAAAAAGCATGGAATATGCTGTTGTTCCTCAAATCTACCGGAAAATATGAGGACATAGACGCTGAAAGTATCTGGGACAAATTTCCCTTCGGCTTCGGAAAAATGGAATTGGCTCAGTTTGCGGGATGCATGGCCTGTTCTTACAAGTCTCCGTATAAGCCGGAGAAGCTTTTTGACGGAGAGAAGTCGGAGCTTAAAGAAGCCGGCATGATGCAGAGAGTGTATTATGTATATGAGCTTCTGTGCGGCTTGTTGGAGAGAGAAGAGGAAGAAAAGGTAAGAGGATTTCTAAAAGACCTGTTGGAAAGGAAGCTGCCGGAAAGGGAATGTCTTGCTCGGAGAGAGGATGATTTTGGCAGCATTGCAAAGGCTTCCCTTTATGATCTTCCGCCCTGCATTGTGACTGCCTATGCGTGGGCTCTTCAAAAGGAGTTCTGGGAGGTATGGTTCTCCTTGAAGATAACAGGGTATGAGGATATCGAAACGAGAGAGAAGAAAGAGGCACAGAAAGAAGCTGCGAAGGAAACGGAAGAAAAAGAGCCGGAGAAAAAGCGAATATTTTATGAGGCGATCCTCCGTGACAACGAGGACGAATTCCTTGAATTTTGGGACACGCAGGATTTGTATCTATCAAATGATATGCAGATGAATCTGGAGGAATGGAAAGAGAACTTTGCAAAAATAGACGAATCCGAGGTGAGGAATATGGATGGGGAAGCGTACCTGGCAGATATTCTCTGGGAGATGGAGAATATCTGGGGCTGCCGTTATGCGGACAGGGAAATGGTAAGGGAATTCATAGGGCATTGTGCTGAGCTCCCATATCAGAAGTGCCTGTTAATCTTCAGAAGGCTTATGGATGAGGAGACAGAATATTTTCCGGAGCTGACCAAGAGGCAAGTGAAGGAATGGATTGTGAGAAGGGTATGCGTCAGAGAGGACAGAACACAGATAAGCGGGTATGCTTCTCTGTTAGGAAACCGCAGAAAGAGATTTGAGCTGTTAGGATTTTAAATACTGCAATGGTGTGCTGGAAGGGAGAAAGCATGGGTACATTTGGAGGTTATACCGGAAGTATGAGTATTTCCGATAAGAAAAAGAAAGAATTTACAAAGAATCTGTTAAAGCTTCTTAATTACGGCGGTATGATGCAGCTTGATAAGGTATGCATGTATGGGAAGGAGATTACGCTTATAAAGCCTGTGGAGATTGGCGAGAAAGGAAAGGCGTATTTTCATTTCAATTATTTTGAGGATGACGCTTGGGAGAGTGCGGGATATGAGAGTGAGAGCGCCGACTTCTTCTGCGGGAAAATCGGCGGAAGAGAATTTTGTGATGTAGTGACTGCAGTTCATGTTTTGTATGAGCTTTATGATGACGGTATCGGGTATGCCGAGATAAATGGAGAGATTGTGGAAGCAAGTCCTTATATTGGGTGGCTCAATCATGTATTGGGGACAGATTTTTCTTTGAAAAAAAGATTTCAGTTATGGGAGTATTTTGAAAAATATTGTCTGAGCCAAATGGAATACGATTTTGATAATCCGTCAAAATCCTATGATGTCATGGATACAATTCCATTACCGCTTTACCAGGGGCTTGGAGGAACGGAGCTGGCGGATATCTTCTATATTACAAAGGGAACCGAAAGTCTGCAAAAAGAGGAGATTGCGCCGGGTTCGTATCCGGAAATGATATATCGGTGCAGAGAATTACTGAAGCAGTATTTTGACAGAAGAAAAGAAGCGGAAGAAAACCCGGGCCGAAATATCTGGGAACTGGCCGTATGCAGCCGAGCTCAAAGGGAGAGAATGCGGGAAGGGGATATAGGCGCCATTGCGCAGATATCATTGACGCTCCCGGCGCATATGCTTGTATATTTGGCGTCCGAGATTCAAAAAGAGAACTTCTGGCTTATTTGGAAGGACTTACATAAAAGGGCTTATAAAGATGCTGTCCTGCCGCAGTATGCATCTGATAAATTGATGGAAGAGAGAAAAGCAGCCATAGAAGAACCGATTGAAGAGCTTACAACTGTGGAGTTTCTCCGCCAGGACGGGGTGTTTGCTTTCTGGAATACACCGGAGGAATTGAAGGGACAGCCAAACTATTACATTTCTGATGATGACCGTGCGTTCTGGTGGAACGGATCCGAGGAAGTAGTTTTGTCAGAAAAGATGGATGAGTGGCTGCGAAAGCTGTCACAGTGGCATAAGAAGATTGTGGAGGAGCTGGAAGGGGAGAGTCAGGACCAGGAGAGATTTCTGAGGGATTTAATCGGGCTTCTGGAAGAAATCAATGATTTTTATAAAAGAGTTTTTTCCTTTCACAGTATGTTTTATGAATTTTTGCAGAACAGCTCGGACAGGCGGTATATTGCGGCGGTAAGACTGCTTGAAAAGCTGGCGGAGGAGAATAAAGAGGCAGGGAAGATTATTGAACATGCAAAGCACTGGTGGGATACCACAAGCAAAAATGTTACGCATAACGCAGGGCGGTTGGCGATGAAGAGATACTTAAGCGTAATGGCGAATAAAAAATTGAGAGAAATGTATTTTGGATTTTGAAGAAATTGATGCTTTACTAACAATATAAACGAATTACTTTTTGCGAAATATCCTCTTTAAAAAGGCAGATGAATTTTGAGCATCTGTTTGGCAGAAGAGGATATTTTTGTTATTATACTAAGTAATAGCAATTTATGATGCCGGAAAAATTGTGTTTAAAATAAACATAAAACAGCAAGAAAGGCAATATAAAAAATGAACATAGAAGCATATAATTTGGATTCACTCCGAAAGCTGGTACGAGATCTTCAGGACGAAAACAAAAGATTGAAAATGCAGCTGGAAAAGGCAAACATTGCATATGAATCAGAAAATCTATTTGAAGAAAAGATTGAAACAAATGAAGAGTATGATCCGGATCAGGGCGAACGCATCCTAAGTAAATATATTACCGAAGATCTGGTAAATAAGTATTTTGCAATGTTTTGGGGTAGGACGGACGTATATGCGAAAAGAGGCACAAAAGGCGGATACTTTCCACAATGCAATCATAGATGGAAGGAGCGAATATGCCCCAAACAGCGTGGTGAAAAAATTAACTGTGAAGCCTGCGGGCATAGAGAGTGGACGAAACTGGAACCCAGAAAAATCATAGAGCATCTTCTTGGCAGCAGAGAAGATGGCGCGGATGTCTTGGGCATCTATCCGTTGCTTCCGGATGGTACATGCCGCTTTCTTGTTTTTGATTTTGACAACCATGAAAAAGGCGCGGAAAAAACGGATTTTGCCAATGATGATGAGGAATGGCATGAAGAGGTCGATGCCTTAAGGCGCATATGTGAAAGCAACGGCATAACACCATTAGTGGAGAGGTCAAGATCAGGCAGAGGAGCACATGTATGGATTTTTTTCAAAAAACCTGTACCGGCATCTCTGGCAAGAAATTTCGGCTTTCTTTTGCTGGATAAAGGCTCCGCATCGATTAATTTAAAATCCTTTCATTATTACGATCGCATGTACCCATCACAGGATGTCGCAAGCAGTATAGGGAATTTAATAGCTTTGCCGTTACAGGGACAGGCATTGAAAAGCGGAAACAGTGCATTTGTTGACAAAAATTGGAATGCTTATCCGGATCAGTGGGATATTTTGTTAAATCATACGGAAAAGCTGTCATTAGAAGATATAGAAGAGCATATGAAAAAATGGCAGACAGAGCTTGCGGAAAAGAAAGGGATTGTTTCCCTTGAGGCTTTGCAAAGCCGTCCAAAACCGTGGAAGAAAAAAGACGGTTTTGTAAAGTCAGATGTGGTTGGGAAGATGCACATTGTTCTTGGAGACGGCATATATGTTGATACATTAAATCTAATGCCGCGATTGCAGAATCAGATCCGAAGTATGGCGGCCTTTGACAATCCCATATTTTACAAAAATAAGAGACTCGGATATTCCAATTATTATAATTTTAACGCCATATATATGGGCAAAGATATAGACGGTTATATTCGTATTCCCAGAGGCCTTCGTGACAACCTTTGCACTTCCTGTAAAGAAGCCGGCATTGAGTATGAAATTATAGATCACAGGGAAAAGGGGAGACCTATCAGAGTTGCTTTTAACGGCGATTTGAAGACTCAGCAGGATCTGGCGGCACAGCGTTTGCTTGCATTTGATCATGGAGTTCTCAGTGCGGCTACCGCATTTGGAAAAACTGTGGTCTGCAGCTATCTTATCGCAGAACGAAAAGTGAATACACTTATTTTGCTTCAAAGTAAAGATTTACTGGAGCAGTGGGTGGACGAACTGAATAAATTTTTGATTATAGATGAAGAGCCGCCCATTTATAAAACAAAAAGCGGCCGGGAAAAACGCAGGAACAGTGTCATTGGAATTTTGCATGGCAATAAGAATACTTTAACAGGCATTATCGATGTGGCTATGATTGGTTCCATATATAGTAAGGGAAAATTCAATGAGTTAATCAATTCTTATGGTATGGTTCTAATGGATGAGTGCCATCACTGCGGTTCCAACACATCCATTGAAGTTATGCAGAAAGTGAATGCCAGATATATTTATGGAGTATCCGCAACACCCAAAAGGGGAGATCATCTGGAAAAAATCATTTTTATGCTTTTAGGACCCATAAGGCATAGCTATACTGCAAAAGAACGGGCAGCCGAGCAGGGAATTGGCCATTATGTATATCCAAGGTATACAAGAGTAATTGACACAAACGAAAGCAAAACAGATATTAATGGAGCTTATGCATTGATTAGTATGAATTCTGCCAGAAATGAGATGATTCTTGAAGATACAAGGACCTGCGTGAAAGAGGGAAGAACGCCGGTAATTTTGACAAGATACAAAGAGCAGGCAAAATATCTGTATGATCATTTACAGGGGGATGCGGATAATGTCTTTATCCTATATGGCGATAACAGTGATAAGGAAAACCGGGAAGTGCGAAGAAGACTAAAAGAAGTACCAAAGGATCAAAGCATGATTCTGGTTGCAACAGGCCAGAAAATCGGCGAGGGGTTTGACTATCCCAGACTGGATACTCTGATGCTGGCAGCACCGGTATCCTTTTCAAGCAGGCTTGAGCAGTATATAGGAAGATTGAATCGTGATTATGATGGAAAAACAGAAGTCATTGTTTATGATTATGTGGATTCCCATATTCGTGATTTTGACAATATGTATGCAAAGCGTCTGCGCACCTATAAACGTACAGGCTTTCAATTGATGACAAATAGCGTTCTTTCAAAACAGACAGCAAATGCTATTTATGATTCCGGAAATTATATGGATATATTTGAGAGAGACATTGTTGAAGCACAAAAGAGGATTCTTGTATCCAGCCCGGAGCTTACCCAGGATAAGGTAGAACGCTTTATTTATCTTGTGAAATTGAGGCAGGAATATGGAGTAGATGTGACAGTTATAACAACAGAGCCGCAGAATCTATCTTATGGAAGTCCGGAGTTTTGCCAAAGGCTGATGAAAGAAATGCAGGAAAACGGCATACATGTCATTGCAAAGGATGAGGTTATTGAACATTTTGCAATTATAGACGATGACCTTGTATGGCATGGAGGAATGAATCTGCTTGGCAGGGAAGATGCATGGGATAATCTGATGCGAATTAAATCCGTATCGGTTGCGGCAGAACTGATGGAGATTGGATTAAAAAAATAGAGACATGCCTACCATAAAAACTTAGCAATAATTTCTCAATAATTTTTATGGTACTTAGCAGCTAATTTCCACCATCGTAGCGAAAGTTATACAGTTTTGCAGACACTTGGCTCTCAAAAAAGTGAAAAATTTCGTAATAAAAAACTTGCCCTCATCGGGTTGGGGAACCCTTTGCGTGAGAGAGTATGTCAGATTGATAGATTTAGAACATGATTTTCACCATAGGATAACTAAAGGTTAAAAATAATTTAACAAAATTTACAACAATAGAATTTGTGAATCAAATAAAGGAGTTTATGTTTGAAAAATCATTGAAGAAGTAGAAGTGGCATTATATTCAATTGACTTCCATAGATTATACCGGTACGATATTGCATGTGTAAGAAAAAATGCTAATATATGTGTATGGAAAAATGCAGTTGGAGGATATATGAGGAGCAATACATATGCTAGGCTGGAGACTGTATATAGCAAGTATAAAGGATATATAG
>OFGR01000793.1_pt1 | contig 28998 bp, 25 predicted proteins | sample 1521811 | NCBI WGS metagenome assembly OFGR01 (sample SAMEA3504098, study PRJEB24116) | mouse gut metagenome | biome: mouse gut; feature: mouse-associated habitat; material: faeces | place: Denmark | collected 2011
ATAGAGCACTTGGCTACGGACCAAGGTGTCGGGGGTTCGAATCCTCTCACGCACGTTAGCAGAAAGTCTTGAAAATGTGATATTTTCAAGGCTTTTTTGTTTGTAAAATGACTAATTTATGGATTATCGAATACAGTCTTGAAAATGGCGATATCAGGAAAATGGAGACATGCTATACCATCAGGTTCTGTTTTACATCAACAAAAAGCGGGCATTCATGTATGGGATGCCGGCTTTTTTATTTGCTTATATATTAACATGCTGCATTAACCATTTATGGCTAATGTCCAGCAGAAACATTAGAAGCTATCATGATTAGAGTAGTTCATGCGTGAAGGAGAAAAAAGGATTTGATTTCATATGAAAAACTCTGGCTGACAATGAAGGAAAAGGGAATATCCCAGTATGCGCTTATAAAAAATACAATGTAAGCGCCGGGCAGCTTTCAAGGCTGCGCAGTAATTCTTACGTCAGCACCCATACGATTGATACGCTGTGCGGCATACTGGATTGCAGTGTTGAGGATATCATGACATACAGAAAAGCACCATAGTTAAGAAACGGAAAAATAACAGTTCTTTGCGGCAGTCTGCCGTGTTATTTCCTTTTTTATTGCAGCAGGTAACTACCCTGGAACGTATTTGAAAAATGTTTTTCGTGATTTGATTACGCTCTGGCAGCTTATGCAGAACAAATTTGCATCTGATGCGGTATTTATCTGCCGCAGTAATATCATTTATTTATCCGATTATGTGCACCGGTACGGAACCTGTAAGGAGAGGTCTGTACCGGTGTATTTTGCTGTGTTTTGTCCTGACTGTATAAAAAATAATACAGACTCATTCAGAAAATTTAATAAAAGAAAATATTTGGTAATTATTTACTTTTACCCTTATTAAAATTTAATATGCGCACAGGAATGCATTACATGGAGGAAAACCGCTGTGTTGTTTACCTGATTGCGCGGAAATTTTTTACAAAAGCAGAAAGGAGAAAAAGAGATGAATCAGGAAATTTTGGAACTGGTAACACAGCAGCTGGCGGAAATAAGGCTGGACAGCATTATGAAGAAGGACGACAGGTACAGGTGCGCATTGCAGAAAGAGGTTGAGATGTATGAAAAGTTTCTTGGAAGCCTGTCAGGCGGACAGAAGGAAGAATTTGAAAACTTTTTGACGGCTTCCAGTGAAAGTGCTTTAGTCCGTGAAAGGCTGGGGTATCAGCAGGGAATGAAAGATTTAATGGCTCTGCTCAGAAGCCTTGGGGAATGAAGAAAGCCGGACTGTAACTGCCATATTTCGTAATTCGTATTTGATAGTTGTAATTACTGGAATGCAGGTGTAAAATCTATATTAGCCGTAAATGGCCAATATAGATTTTGTAGATAAAATGAAGCTTTTCTGATTGCTGCAAAATGTTTTCCAGATTGCAGTGTATGGGAATTGTTTCAGGAGCTTGCAGACGAAAAAGGAGATAGTTAAGAATATCCCTGCTGGGTGATGGGGGATGAAAAAATATAAATTTACATCATAGATTCAAATGCCTGTGTTATAATTATGGCCAGAAGATGTGTTATGCGTAAATTTTTGTTGCAGAGGATGATTTATCAATACAGGCGCTGCTGCATGATTTTATACAGGAAGCCGGATATTGTGCTGTACTGGCTGCTGACGGTGTGGAAGCGCTTGAAAAATATTCGCAACAGGATATTGATTTGCATGCATGATGCAGAAATTGAAAATCATATTCATTCAAAATCAATACAAGCCAGAGGGCATTGTTTAACAGTACCCGGAAAAGGGACGATAACCAAAACCGTTATTCACAGAGAGGAGATTTTGCTATTTGATAAAAAATATTTGTTTTTATTTACAAAGAATGCAACAATTTCCGGTTCGTATCTGTATATATAGTGAAACCAATGTGACAGTTCAGCTGCGCAGGGCCAGCTGTGAAAGGAATGAATGTTAAGGCGATGGAGATAGCAGCCAGAATTCAAAAAATGGAAGTGTGGAATATCTGCAAGGGGAGCACCGTCTTTTCAAAAAAAATTGAAAGCCTGTTTGATAAGAAGCTGAAAGAAGGGGCAGGAAGGAAGGCTGAAACACGGGAACAGGCGAACCGTCAGGCGGAGAGGATGCTGGATGAATATGGAAACAGCATTCTGCGGCTGGCGTATTCTTATCTGCATAATATGAGTGATGCGGAGGAAATTCTGCAGGAAACGCTTATAAAGGTGATGAAAACAGCGCCGGTTTTTGAAAACCAGACGCATGAGAAAGCGTGGCTGATGCGGGTCGCGGGAAATCTGAGCAGAAACCGGATTGCATATAACCGGATTCGGAGTACAGATGAACTGAAAGATTCCCTTGCGGCAGATGAACGGGAAGACCTGTCTTTTGTGTGGGAGGCGGTGAAATTACTGCCTGTGAAATACCGTGAGGTTATCCATCTGTTTTATCTGGAAGGCTGCTCAACGCGTCAGATTGCCGGGATTCTGGGATTGAAAGAAACGACGGTGCGTTCGCATCTGCACAGGGGGCGGGAAAAGCTGAAAGAGGTTTTGAAGGAGGAATATGACTTTGCGTAAAGCGTACAGTGAGATGATGGACAGAATCGTTGTGACAGGCCAGATGCGGGAACGCATCCTGAATCGCGTGCAGTCAGAAAATCTGGAAGGACAGCTTTCTGAAAAGACCTGCTGGCAGAAATACAGGAAGTATTTCGCGGCAGCAGCATGCCTGGCTGTGTTTGCAGCAGGAACTGTCACATGGAATTACACAAACAGCGGAGATCAGCCAGCACAGCCATCTGGCGGCGCAGCAGGAGAAAGCAGCCATGCTGGCGGCAGTACATCCGGGGAAGAAATAACCGGAAGCGGGCTGTCCGGGGACGGCCAGTCAGAAAGCGGGCCGTTTGGTGAGAGCCAGCTGGATGCCAGTACATCGGGCGAACATCTGTCTGGCGGTGACGTATCTTGGGATGGGCTGTCCGGCTGTGCTGAATCAAATGGCCAGTCAGATAGTGAAGCATCCGGGAAACATCCATCCAGCAGCAATTCATCTGGAAGCAGCCAGCCGGACAGGGGCCAGTCTGTAAATGAGTCAGCAGGAAGCGAAACACCGGGAAAATATCCATCTGACGACAGTATGGCCAGCAGCCAGTCAGGGAGCGGAACAACAGGCGGAGCAGCGGGAAATGGCACCACAGGCAGCAGTACAGGCGGGAGCAGCCAGCCAGGGAGCGGGGCAGCGGGAAATGGAACCACAGGCAGCGGAACAGGTGAGAGCAGCCAGCCGGGAAATGGTTCATCCAGCAGCGGCACAGGCGGCAGCACAGTTGGAACGGGACAGACAACAGGCGGCGGAACAAATGGAGGCAGCGGAACAGCCGGAGCAGGACAGACAACAGGCGGAGCAGCAGGAAATAGTTCCCCGGACAGCGGAACGGGCGGGAGCAGCACAGGTGGAGCAGGACAAATATCAGGCGGAGCAGCAAATGGAGGCAGCGGCACAACAGGAGATGCGACAACAGGCGGAGCAGCGGGAAATGGTTCTGCAGGCAGCGGCGGCACAGGCGGGAGCGTGCAGCCAGGAAATGGTTCATCCAGTACCGGAACGGGAGGCAGCAGTACAGGCGTGGTATCTGGAAATCTGAACAGGGAAATGGCAGCCTCTGTACAGGAGCTGTCCGAGAGGACAGGAATTTCAATACAGGATATCAAAGGGCTTCCATTTCAGTCTGAGAATGTCTGTTATTATGCATATGGGCAGGATATGGCTGAGATTGTTTATCAGGGAGCCGGCCAGCAGGCTGTATACCGCAAATCAGCAGGAAGCGGGGATAACTCCGGGGATTACCTGCAGTATGACGAGGTAAAAAGGATGGAACTGAATGGAACGGAAATTCTGCTGAAGGGAAGTGCAGGAAGGTATGTGCTTGCAGTCTGGGAAAATGAAACGCATTCCTACTCGCTGTCCATTCCGTCCGGACAGGAGCAGCAGGAGTGGGAAGCAATGATTGCAGATATTTCCTGATATTTCTGGGAAGCAGGGATTGGAGGTGTTTCCTGGTAAATTTGGGAAGCAGTAATTGGAAGTATTTCCAGATATATCTGGAAAGCATGTAAACTGGAAAGCATGCAAATTGGAAAACATGTAGAGGATGTGTCAAAGAAATGATGCGTAAAGAGATTTGCAGGTTCAAAAAGAAAGGGGTATTCGGATGATGAAAAAAAGATTATTGGTTTTGATGCTTGTGTGTGCAGCGGTGGTGACACCGTTTGCGGGATATGGACTGTCCGGGCAGCGTGCGGATGAAAATCTGCTGTCTGTCCAGGGAGGGAAAGGACTGCTGTCTGTCCAGGCAAAGGAAAAAAAGACGGATAACAAAACAGACATGAAATCCGTGCAGACGTTTGGCTATCAGCTGATGGAACGGTATTTATCGCAGGAAAATCCGGTTTTGTCTCCGGTATCGGCATATGTGATGCTCGGGATGGCTGGAAACGGAGCGAAGGGAGCTACGAAGAAAGAATTTGAAAAGGTGCTGGGAAGCGATATGCTGTCTGTTTCCGAAAGCATTATGAATACGCTGCCGCAGGAAAAAGAGGGTGCGCAGCTGGCGATTGCAAATTCTGCATGGATGGACAATTTGTTTACGCCGCAGAAAAAATGGCTTGGCACAGCAAAAAAGCAGTTTCAGTCGGATGTATTCCAGACAGACCTTGATACAGCTGCTGCGAAAAAGAAAATAAACCAGTGGGTCAGCAATCGTACCAGTAAGCTGATTCCAAAGCTTTTAGAGGAAAAGCTGGATAAGAATACGAGGCTCGCGCTTGTAAATGCATTGTATTTTCATGCAGACTGGAAGCAGCAGTTTGTGCCAGAAGTTACAAGAAAGGCAGATTTTAAGCTGGATGACGGCACAATTGTAAAAGCGGATATGATGCATGCTACGATGTATGGGTGCGGTTATTTTAAGAATAAGAAAGCGGAAGGCGTCGTACTGCCGTATAAGGACAGCAGTTTTGCATTTGCAGCTATAAAGCCGTCAGGCGGTGAAAGCATCCGTGACTGGTATCATTCTGTTTCAGCGGCAGAGCTGGCAGCATTTGCAGCAGACAGCAAAACACAGGATGTAAAGCTGTCGCTTCCTAAATTTGAGGCGCGCTGCCGGATGAAGCTGAATAACAGCCTGAAAAAAATCGGTATCAAAAAGGCGTTTGATGCAGAAAAAGCAGATTTCTCCCTGATTGGAAAATCGAAAGAAAACCTGTATCTGAGCTTTGTGCTGCAGGAAGCGGTAATTTCGGTAGCAGAAGAAGGAACGGAAGCAGCAGCTGCTACAATGGGAGCAATTTCCGGTTCTGGAATGCCGATGGAAATGCCGTCTGTGGATTTTGACCGTTCTTTTTTATATATGATAGTGGATATGGAAAGCGGAGCACCTTTGTTTATGGGAATTCTGGACCAGCCGCAGGCATAACATCAGAAATTCAGGAAAGCTGAATTCAAGATGCAGCATGAAAGCGAATTTTTGAAAATGCCAGAAAAAAGGCTGGATGAAAGAATCGCGGTATTTTCAGCTGTTTTTCTGGAAATCGGAGCGGGACAAGAAAAATGGCCTGTGTAAAATGGCCATTTTTCTGCCAGAACATGGAATAACGTTGGGTATATTAGATATTGCTGAAACCAGTTTCAAATGGTAAAATAGCCCCTGTAAGAAAAATGAAAGAAGATTTCTAAAAACCATGCCGCATTCGTGGCAGACTGGAGGTACAGCATGAAACTGACAATGTATCATATTGATAACCCGGAAAAATTTCTTGAAATTGTAAAGCAGTGCAAGGGGAGCATCGAACTGGTTTCCAAACAGGGCGACCGCCTGAACCTGAAATCCGAGCTGACAAAATATATCGCAATCAGCAAGCTTTTTTCAGACAATACATTTATTAACGATATGGAGCTGGTTGCTTCGGAACCGGAAGATATCCAGTTTTTGTTACAGTATATGATGGAAGGCAGATAACCGGATAAAAAGCAAAACCGGCCGCGGACAGTTTATGAATGCTGGATGAAAAGCAGACAGTGAAATTAAGAAGCAAAGCTGTCTGCGGATAATCCTATAAAAGGGGACTGTCACATTAAGAATAGCAATACAAGATATAGTTAGTTTAAATCGTCTTTTTACGATATCCTGTATATGCTTTGCTTAATGTGACAGTCCTTTTTTTGTATCTTTTATTTATGTATGGCAGTCAGTCTGAAATACAGATATTTTGCCGAAAAGCTGCTGGCGTGCCGGGTATTATGCGGCCTGTTTTTCTCCTTCCGGGAATATGATTTTAAATACGAAGAAGAAGATTATCATCGAAACGCCGCCTGTAATAAACGTTACCAGGATGTTGTAGACCGCTGGCGATACATAGGCGGATGCAATCGGCATCCAGAGGTTGTTAAACCCGTTGCAGATTAAGGAAATCAGCACCCATGCAATAAAATACCACATTGCCTGGTAAACCGGATTGCCGTGGCTTTTGAAGGTGATATTGCGCTGGAGCGGGAAATTGATGCACTGTGCGACGAAAGAGCCTGTTTCGTAGCTGATGAAATAGCCGAGGCCGCCGCCAATCATAACTGCGCCGGAAGCATCACGCAGCACATTGTAGCCAAGCAGGCTCCAGGTAAATTCCACGCCAAACAGATTGAGCTTTTTCTGCGGCCACATGAATTCGGTTCCGGCCAGGCCTTCTCCCAGGATTCCTGGCATAAAGGTGAAAAATAAGTACTGCACAATTGTGACACCCATACTGAAAACAAAAAAATAAAATATCTGGTAGACCCATTTGGAAAGCTCCGGGTGATTTTCTTCAAAACCCTGCCATTTCGGGCCCCACCAGTCCATAAATTGACTCATAAACAGTTCCTCCCTGATTGCTTTAGCCTGGCTCTGCCAGCAGGCAGCATGGCCAGGACTCTGTATGATTGAAATGATTCCAGCAGACAGCGGTGTATGCTTCCTGCTGGAACCAGCTGCTGATCCGCGAAGTCTTGCTGTTAAGCCGTATTATTTCATTTTTGCAGCCTTTTTAGCGACTTTGCGCTGCCTGAAGAATCCTGAAATAATCTGTCCAAGACCGCCGAAGAAATGGCCGTTGACGGCTTTCATCATGCCTTCTACCATGTACTGGCTGCACATGCCGCCCGCCATTTTGCCGATGCCGCGGAATGGCATGTTGTAGATAAACATAATGTTTAAGTCCGGCTTGCCTTTTTTCATGCTCTTGTTCAGCATGCCGGTCAGGATTTTGTACAAAAGGCGTGCCACGGCACCTTTGGCATAATACATCTGGCAGATGGCATCGTTGATGTCCAGCGTTCCCTGCCAGTGCCCGTCCGGTATTTTATGGCCCAGCAGTTCCTCAAATTCCTGGTCGGAAACATGCAGGATATTGCCGGAAACATACGATGGGAGCTTGGAAAGCGGTACCGGTATAGGTGCGTCTGTGCCTGTTACCGTGATTTCCTGTGAAAGGCGGATGTCGGTACAGCTTGCGCCGATTAAAATATGGTATGTCCCGCCATCTGTTTCAAACTGGTTTGTTTTTTCATTAAAATAGCGGAATGCCTTGTCGTCCAGCGGAATGGTCACTTCTTTGGACTCTCCGGCTTTTAAAAATACTTTGGTAAATCCCTTCAGTTCTTTGACCGGGCGGTAAACCGTGCCGCTTTTTGCACTGACATACAGCTGCGCGATTTCGGCACCGTCCATGGAACCAGTGTTTTCAATTGTAAATACGGCCTGTTTTTCGTCTGCTTTTAAATTGCTGTAGGCAAATGACGTATACGAGAGGCCGAAGCCGAATGGGAAGCGGACTGGTTTTTTTGCGGTTTCAAAATAACGGTAGCCGACATACAGGCCTTCCCGGTATTCCGCATTGCGTTCCTTTGCCGGAAAATACGGGGCGGATGGCGTGTCTTCGTATACAAGCGGATAGGTCTCGCTCAGCTTGCCGGACGGATTGATTTTTCCGGTAATGGCATTGAGCATGGCAGATGCGCCCGCCTGGCCGTTTAAGTAGCCGTGAATGATGGCTTCGCACTTGTCTGTCCATGGCATTTCGATAGAGGAGCCTGCGGACAGGACGGCAATGACATGCGGGTTTGCTTTGGAGACCTTTTCCAGAAGCTGTACCTGGCTTGCCGGAAGCTTCATGTGCGCGCGGTCCAGTCCTTCGGACTCGGATATTTCATCCAGGCCGATGTATAACAGCACGACATCTGCTTTTTTGGCCAGGGCAACGGCTTCCTGCTCGAGTGCGGCGTCTGCCGGGCCGGTGCGGTGGTAGCCGGCTGCATATCCAGCCAGCTCCAGCGGGTATTTCTCAATGATGTCAAGCGTGAATTCCAGCCTGGTCGGGTTTACGACAGAGGAACCGGCGCCCTGGTAACGCGGCGTCTTTGCAAAATCACCGATAAGGGCAGCTTTCGCTGATTTTTTCAGCGGCAGGATTCCGTTATCGTTTTTTAACAGCACAATGCTCTGCTCGGCAGCTTTTCTGGCCATATGGTGGTGTGCCTTTATATCAAATGGCTTTCCTTTGGCTTTGTCAACGGCATGGCGTGCTGGAAGAATGGCCCAGAGCAGTTCTTCCACGCGCTGATTGACAACCTGTTCGCTGATTTTTCCGGTCTGGACTGCTTGGATTAATTCTTCATCGGAGTCGCCGCCGGTCGTCGGCATTTCCAGATGCGAGCCCGCAGCAACGCCTGCCACATGGTCGTTGGAGCCGCCCCAGTCGGAAACGACAAATCCGTCAAACCCCCATTCATCCCGCAGGATATTCTGTAACAGATGCTTGTTTTCATTGGCGTATACGCCGTTAATCCGGTTGTAGGATGACATGATGGACTTCGGATGCGCTTCTGTGACAGCAATTTCAAATCCGGTCAGGTAAATTTCACGCAGCGTGCGTTCGTCCATGACAGAATCGCTGGCCATGCGGCGCAGCTCCTGGGAATTGGCCGCAAAGTGCTTCGGACAGGCACTGACGCCTTTGGACTGGATGCCGCGCACGTAACTGGCTGCCATTTTGCCGGCAAGGTAAGGATCTTCGCTGAAATATTCGAAATTACGTCCGCAAAGCGGGCTGCGCTTGATGTTCAGCCCCGGGCCGAGCAGCACGCATACGTCCTGGGATGCGGCTTCCGTGCCCAGATGGGCACCGATTTCTTCTCCGAGTGCCGTGTCCCAGCTGTTGGCTATCGTCGCTGCGGTCGGATAGCAGGTCGCTGGCAGGCTGCCGTTTAAGCCAAGCTGGTCGCTGGCGCCTTCCTGCTTGCGGACGCCGTGCGGCCCGTCGGATAACGTAACGCTAGGGATGCCTTCCCGTTCTACAGAGCGGGTCTGCCAGAAATCTTTTCCAGACAGGAGATAGCATTTTTCAGGCAGTGACATCCTTTCTACAAGCTGTCTGATGTTCTTTTTATCTTTTTTTTCTGCATGTGAAGCATTTGATGAGTTCAATGCGGACCCCCTCCTGTTTTCATAAATGATAAATATACGTCTCTCTTTTATGCGGAGCTTCTTAATATGACGGTTCACATTAAGAAGCTCCTGCAAGATGAGTCTGTTATTTAAGAATTCCGTTTCTTTTTCATATAGCGGACAATGAGTATTGCTTCAATCGCGATGATAATGAGTGCAATTACGACATCGATGGTAATGAACATCTTGTTCATATTGGTCATGCCGCCGGCCGGGTCGCCGTCTGCATAATATCCGCTGTTTCCGATGGTGTAAAGGATGTTTTTGCATGCCTGGCGCATGGCAGATACTGCGGTTGCGCTCTGGTCGCTCAGCATGTTGGATTCTGCATTGCCATATCCCAGCATCAGGTCGTTTCCGCTGCGGATGCAGTGATCGGTAATCATGTAACCATAAGAGCCGTCATAATCGGTTTCTACCAGTCCGGTAAATCCCCATTCATCACGCAGGACTGTATTTAACAGGTTTGGATTTGCACAGCTTGGCTCGGTTCCAATCCAGTTAAAGGATGACATGGCTGCCTGTGCAGTTCCTTCAAATTTTTTGGTTGCAATTTCGAATGGTTTTAAGTAAATTTCCCGGATGGCCTGTTCAGAAGCAAAGGTCAGGAGTATTGAGGTACGGTTAATTTCCTGGTCATTTAATGCAAAATGCTTCATGTATGCATAAACACCTTTTTCTGCTGCGCCGTTCATCTGATTTGCTGCCATGTAGCCGCCCAGCACGCCGTCTTCGGAATAATATTCGAAGTTACGTCCGGAAAATGCGCTGCGGTGGTTATTCATAGCCGGGCCGTACCAGCCGTAGTTATTTGCTTCTTTGTATTCCTGTCCCATGGACTGTCCGATTTCATAAGCGAGTTCTTTGTTCCAGGTCTGTGCCATCAGTGTTTCGGATGGATATGCGGAGCCGTATGTTCCGGTTATAAAGTTGCTGAGACCTGCCGGGCCGTCACAGTCAGAGGTGGCAATTTTTCCTACCGAATCGATGGCTACGGTCTGCCAGCCGCCAATATTAATCATCATAGACATATCGTCAAAGCTTAACTGGTCAAGCAGCTGGTCCCATTTCGGGTCGTCATAGGCTGCGCCTGTCAAGTCATGGAGCACAAGGCCGTTGTCTGCGCCGGTTGCCGGCATGGTATCGGAATCATTGTTGTATTTGGTGCCGTCATAGGTTCCGAATGCATTTTCTTCTACGCGGGCACGAACTTCATCGGACATTTCGTACTGGCTGGATGAAGGCGCTGCGCATGCTTCTTCGTAGTTTTTGAAAGAATCTGCACGGGAGAGCTGTATAAAATCCCCGCGTGAATAATCCTGAAACTGGTTGGTTGCTGCTGCAAAGTCGCTTTCGCGCTTGTTCTGGCTGTAATCAATATCGCTGTCAACCGTAAACGATGATTCTGCCGCAACGGTATGGGAATCGGAGCGTACCGAAATGGTGTACTCGCCAGCTTCCAGGATATAGCCGCCGCCAGATACCTTGATGCCTTCGGAATCATAGGATGCCATGTCTTCTTTTGCGATATCAAACGAAATTGTCTCGGAAGCGCCAGGGTCTAAAACCTGGGTTTTGCCAAAGTCAATCAGGTTGACGGAAGCTTTTTCAATGCCACCGTTATTATAAGGCGGTGTGAAGTAAATTTCAACCACTTCCTTGCCTGCTACATCACCAGTATTGGTCACTTTGACATCAAATGATACGGAATTTCCGTTATCTTTAAAATTTTCCAGTGTTTTATCGAAGGTCGTATAGCTTAATCCATAACCAAACGGGTACATGACATGCTCGTCATAATCAATCAGTCCTTCTTCGGCTGCTGTTTCGTAGAATTTGTAGCCGACATAAATACCTTCGTTATAGTTTACAAAAGAAACGTTTCCGACTGCGGAAGCGTCTGCTGCTGTAATCTGGTCATTTAAATCCTTGACATTGGAATAAGAATGGTTGCCGATATTGTTAATGGCTGGTGTATTCAGAAGGTCGCGTACATATGTATCAACCGTTCTTCCGGATGGATTGACAGCACCGCTGACGATTTCGCCAAGCGCTGCAAATCCGGTAATTCCGGTAGCCGGTGCAAGGATTACGGCGCCAATCTGGCTGTAATCTTCTACCCAGTTTAATTCCATGGCATTGTTTGCATTGATAACTACAACGACCTTGTCAAATTCGGAGCAGACTTTTTCTACCAGGTCTTCTTCTGTCCGGGACAGCTCCAGGTAAGATTCACCTTCTTCAAAATCGTCATAAGAGCCGTTATTTGTATAAGAGCCGTTCATGTAAGCAAAGTTTTCCGGGATGCTTGCAACTTCAGATGCAAGGTTATAGGTGCCTTTGATAACGGCGTTCATATCTGTCGGAAGGTCAGCGTTTTCTCCGCCGGAGCGGCCGATTACGATGACTGCTGTATCAGAAAACGATTTTGCATCGCCCATAACGGTGTCGGTATAAGCGTCTGCTGTTGGTTCCGGCAGTGTCCAGTCCTGTTCATACATACTGATAGGCGGACGCTCTGCACGGTATTCCGTATACATATCCGTAAGGGCCTGATTTGTTTCATATCCTGCGTCTTTGAAAGACTGGAGAATGCCGACAGCAGTTGAAGAATCAGAAGCGCCGGAACCGACTCCGCCGAAAATCGGATTGATGGAAGCCCATCCAAAGACATTCAGTTTTTTTGTGTCTTCGGCCAGAGGAAGCAGGCCTTCATTTTTCACGAGTACAAGACCTTCTTCGCCAATCTTTTTTACAGTTTCCCTGCTCTGTGCAACGGTTTCAGCAGAAAGGTCTGCTTTGGATGCATTTAAGAATCCAGATACGTTGCTGTACATCGGGCCGTAGCAGATGACGTTTGCAAGCACGGTAACGATTGCGACAAACGCAAGCACTGCCTGCCAGCGCACGATGTGCTTAAGTCCCTTCGGGACTTTTACCGCGAGTATCAGCACGGCAATCATGACAATCAGTGCAGCCAGGATGCCATATACATAGCCGCTCAGCTGCGTAAGGTACATTTGGAAATCCGCTTCACTGACGCCAAGGCCAGTAAAGAGAGGTCCCAGGATGCTGCCTAAAAATTGAATCATTTTCAATATCCTCCTTTATCCTTCCTTTTTGGGCATGCCCGTTGGAAATATTATAATAGGAAACGCATCGTTGTGCTGTTTTTTGCATAAATTGCAGGAAACGTGCACAAATTGTATGGGAATTGTATATTTTTCATAAAAATACGGAGCATAATTTGTGAGGATTGCCATGTTTTGAAATAAATTTTTGGGGATGCATTGTGATTGGAGATAGGAACTGTATGCGTATTGCGCGGGCATGTGCCTGAATTGTGCAGCCGCCCACAACTGCATTGACATTTTTAAGAGACTGCATTATATTTAATGGGAAACAGAAGGCGTGCAGGAATGGGGGGATTTTATGGAGGATTTCTTATGGTAAGGATTGCCATTGTGGAAGACGACGAGCTGTATATCAGCCAGCTGCAGCAGTATCTGACCGATTATCAGAAGCAGTCGGGCGAAGATTTTGATATAAAGGTTTACCGGGACGGGGATGCGGTAACAGCCGATTATAAAGCGCAGCACGACATTATCCTGATGGATATCCAGATGCGGTTTGTCGACGGAATGACAGCTGCCGAGGAAATCCGCAGGATGGATTCGGAAGTGATTATTATTTTTATTACGAATATGCCGCAGTATGCAATCCGCGGTTATGAGGTCGGCGCGCTGGATTATATTTTAAAGCCGGTGGCTTATTTTGCATTTATGCAGAAGCTGGGGCGGGCAGTTGCAAGGCTGAAAAAGAAGACGCAGACCCCTGTAGTCATCCAGATTAAAGGAGGAGGGGTGCAGAGGCTGGATGTTTCCGATGTATATTATGTGGAAAGCCAGGCGCACAATCTGGTATACCATACAAAAGAGGGCGTGTTTGTGTCCAGCGGGACGATGAAGCAGGCAGAGGAAGCCCTGCGCGGCATGAATTTTTCAAGAGGCAACAAGGGGTATCTGATTAACCTTGCGCATGTAGAGGGAGTACGGGATAAATGCGCGCTTGTAAAAGGTGAAAGGCTGCTGATCAGCCGCCCGAGAATGAATGCGTTTATGCAGGAGCTGACAAAATACTGGAGCGAGGCAGAATAGAAATGGAAAGGAGTGAAGGGAATGGCCGGATGGGACATTGGGCAGACACTGCCGGATATACCAAGGGTTTATACAGCCCTGGCAGAGTGGATTGCCTGTATTGTCTGTATTCTGGAATTAAAGCCGCGGGCGGGCAGGGGCAGGACCTGTGCCGTTCTGGCGCTGTCACTGCCGGTGCATGCACTTTTTATGGTACTTACAAAGGGAAAGAGCGGGTTTTTGTGGTTTCTGTTTATGGCAGTTGCGGTGCTGTTTATGTATCTGCTGATTTATGTGTGTTCGGATATTACGGCCCTGGATGCAGCGTATTCCTGCATCCGGGCTTTTGTCATGGCAGAATTTGCGGCATCCCTGGAATGGCAGATTCACTGCTACTGTTATTATGATATCGGATTTGACGGAGCATGGCTGGCAGCCGTGATTCTGGCTGTCATTTACGGCATTGTTTACGCCGTGCTGCTGCGCCTTGGCAGAAACAGAGAGGCCAGGGGGCATGAAATGGATATTACAAAACGGGAAGTCCTATTGGCAGCTGTTATCGGCATATCTGTATTTTTGTGCAGCAACCTGGGGTTTGTCTATTCCAATACGCCGTTTGGCGGGCGGTATGCAGCGGATATTTTTAATGTGCGCACGCTTGTCGACCTGGGCGGGCTGGCGGTTTTTTATGCATACCATATCCAGCGGCTGTATATGCGCTCGCAGCATGAGCTGGAGCATATGGAAATGATTCTGCACAGCCAGTATGCGCAGTACCAGCAGTCGCAGGAAACGCTGGATCTGATCCACTATAAGTACCATGATTTAAAGCACCATATTCTTGCGCTGCGCGCGGAAGAAGACGCGCAGAAGCGCGGCGAATATTTAGACCGCATGGAAGAAGAAATCAAAAGCTATGAGACGCAGCAGCATACGGGCAATTCGGTGCTGGACACGCTGCTGACGAGCAAAAGCATCTGCTGCATGAAAAACGGCATTTCACTTACGATAGTCGCAGACGGGGCGCTGCTGGATTTTATGGATGTCATGGATATCTGCTCGATTTTCGGCAACGCGCTGGATAATGCCATTGAATATGAAATGAAGCTGGCAGACCGGGAAAAGCGCATGATACATGTGTCCGTCTTTTCGCAGAAGAATTTTCTGATTATCCGGGTGGAAAATTACTGTGAAGGGGTGCTGGAATTTAAAAAGGAGCTTCCGGTGACGACGAAGGCAGACCGGGAACAGCATGGGTACGGGCTTAAAAGCGTCCGGCATACTGTGCGCAAATATGGCGGGGAGGTGGATATCAGCTTAAAGGACAGCTGGTTTGGGCTGAAAATACTGATTCCGATTTGACAAAGGTAAGGAATTTCCAGATTATGCCGATATAAATAAAAGATAACAAACATAAACGGTAAAAGGATTTACCGGCAGAACCCATAAGGCAGTTCCGTGTGCTGTAAAAATATGGGTTTTGTACAGAAGCTGGTCAGGGAGGATAATGTTATGGGCATGCTGGCAGGAAGTATAAGCACAGACAGGAACAGAGAAGTGATACAGATAAAAAACCGGGACGGGTCTGTTGCCGGAACGATAAGCCGTTCCAAGCCTTCTCAGGCAAAAAAGAAAAAGAAGCTTCCATATAATTTTAAAGCGGTTTCCGCACAGATTCTGCTTTCCAAAACATCCGGTGCGGCAAACAAGGCCGTTACGAAGGCGCGCAGCATGATTGCGACGCTGCTGCGCAAGGTAAAGGGCGGGGAATATGACGACCAGGAGCTGGAACTGGCGATTACCCATGCGAAGAAAATGGAGCGCGTAGCAAAAAAACGCGCCAGGCATTTGAAGCAGGAAGAAGAAATTGAAAAGCAGGGGTCTTCGGATGAACTGGAACAGGAAGACCTGATGGAAAAGGTGGAAGAACAGGACGCAGAAGAACAGGAAGCGGTAATCAGTGAAGAAGAACTGCAAAGGCTGATGGAAGAATATGAGCAGCTGATGCGGGAAACCATGCAGGAGCTGGCGCAGGAGACGAGCATGGAAGAACTGGCAGACGAATTTGCGGGCGCTGTATATGATATGTCGCCGGAAGACCTGGAGCAGCTGAAAAAGAAACACCGCTCGGACGAGATGCGGGAAATTGCGGATGCGGACATGAAATATTTAAGGGCGATGTTCAACAAGCTGGAACGGGAGCGCCAGGCGCTTTCTTCGGCCAGCAGCTCCGGGAGCGGGAGCGTGCCTTCTTCGGGCAGCAGCGCGGCATATGAGCCGGCAGGCGTGTCTTTGGAGCTTTCCGGGCTGGATATGCCGGTGGAAACGGCACAGATGCCGGTGATGGCAGAGGGCATGAGCATTGACTGTTCGGTGTGACGGCAAAATTTATGCTTTACAAATGGGCGTTTTTCTGATAAAGTAGCAGAGGACTGATAACAGAATATGGAAGGATGTGCTTTGCATATCTGCATAAAACCCGGATGGGTGTGGATTTTTCAGATTCGTCTTTTTTCGCCACACAGCGGCTTTTGGCATGGATGCTTTACTGAGGTATCAGTAATGGATTCCTGCTGGGAAGCCTGCTGTGTGGTTTTTTTGTTATCTGTTTACATTCGTTTTTAAATTTTCAGAAAGGATGTGGAATCGTATGGAACAGTCATTTATGAAAGAACAAAAAGTACTGCCGCTTGTGCTGTCCATGTCGCTGCCGATGGTTATTTCCATGGCGGTGAATTCTCTTTACAATATTGTGGACAGCTATTTTGTGGCAAAATACAGTGAGGATGCGATGACCGCGCTGGCGCTGGTATTTCCGGTGCAGAATTTTATCAATGCGGTGGTCATTGGATTTGGGATAGGCATGAATGCAATGGCAGCTTTTTATCTGGGCGCGGGTGCGCAGGAAAAGGCCTGCCGGACGGCCACGCAGGGGACGCTGTTTAATTTCCTGCATGGAATTGTGCTGGCGGCTGCCTGCATTGCGGGAATGCCGCTGTTTTTAAGGATGTTTGCGCCGGGGGAAGCGGTTACGGAAATGGCGCTGGCGTATTCGCGGCGGGCATTTCTGTTTGCTCCTGCCATTGCGCTGGGCCTGGCTTTTGAAAAGCTTTTCCAGGCCGTGGGCTGCATGAAGGTTTCTATGATATGCATGATGTGCGGATTTGTGGCAAATATTGTGCTTGACCCGCTGATGATTTTCGGAATCGGGATTTTTCCGGCAATGGGAGCGGCCGGGGCGGCATATGCAACCGGAATCGGACAGTGCATTTCGCTTGGGGCATACCTGGTCTTTTACAGGCTGCGGCCGATTCCGGTAAAAATCAGCCGGGAATATCTGGGGGCTGACAGGGAAGTATTGTCTAAGATTTACGGAGTCGGGATTCCGGCCGCGCTGAACATGGCGCTGCCTTCGGTTATGATTTCGGCCCTGAACGGGATTCTGGCCGGTTTTTCGGATAAATATGTGCTGGTGCTCGGCGTTTATTATAAACTGCAGACGTTTATTTACCTGACCGCAAACGGCATTATCCAGGGCATCCGGCCACTGGTCGGATATAATTACGGAGCCGGGGAGCATGGACGGGTTGCACAAATCAGCCGGACGGCGCTGCAGCTGTCAGCGGCTGTCATGGCTGTGGGCACGCTGCTGTCGTGGCTGCTGCCGGGACAGCTGATAGGGCTGTTTACATCGGCGCAGGAGACCATTGCAATGGGCGTGCGTGCGCTGCATATTATCAGCCTTGGATTTATCATATCGGCGGTGTCGGTCACATGCTCCGGCGTGCTCGAAGGGCTTGGAAAAGGAACACCGTCTTTGTATATTTCGCTGGCGCGGTATGTGGTTTTCATTATACCGGCAGCCTTTCTGTTCAGCCGCATGGCGGGAGCCGATGGCGTCTGGGCCGCGTTTTGCTTTACGGAGTTTGCGGCTGCCGCGTTTTCTTATTATATATTCCGGAAAAACCAGAACGGGGTGCCGGCCTGATAAAAGAGGTTTTTTGGATGCGGCAGCTCCTTTTATATTCTGCTCTTTAGAACATATGAAAAACATTTCCGAAATCTGTATTCACTGCTTTGTGGAAAGCATTTCAGGCATGATTTAACGTTTGATATCGTAATTCATATTCATCAGGTTGCGGATGCTTTCCACATCGTCGGTAATGTTGGCATCGCCGCGGATGGTGTGCTTGATGGCGCTGCTGGCAACGGCAAAGTTCGCCATGTCCATTGGCTTGTAGCCGTGCATCATTGCATAAATCAGCCCGCTGGCAAATGCGTCCCCGCCGCCGACACGGTCTAAAATATTAAATGTAAACAGCTTGCTTTCAAACGTATGGTCCTGATACCAGATGAAAGCTTTCAGGCTGTTTTCGCTGCCGCTGTGGGCAAACCGCACATGTCTTGCAATGCATTTCAGGTTCGGGTATTTTGCAACAAATGCCTGGAAAATCTCGTCCTGCTGTTCGTAGCTTGGCTGCAGCGGCACGCCGTCTTTCACATCTCCCCTGCTGTGGTCGTTTTCGTCTTTCCACAGATGGTACGGCTCGATTCCGAGCAGCACATCCACATATGGCAGGCATTCGGTACAGAAATCCCTTGCTTCTTCCCATGTCCACAGCTTGCTGCGGAAATTGCCGTCGAAACTGACGGTAATGCCTTTTTCTTTTGCAGCCTTTAAGCAGTCAATCGTCAGCTTTTTGCAGTTTGGCGCAAGGGCTGGCGTGATGCCGCTTAGATGGAGCCAGGTAAAGCCGTCTAACAGCTGATGCAGGTCCACGCCGCTGAAATCAAATTCGGTAATGGCGCTGTTTTTGCGGTCATAAATGACTTTGCTGGCGCGGATGCCGTAGCCGGTTTCCAGATAGTAGCTGCCAAGGCGGTGCGTCGGGGTCTGTTCCGGCGTGCTTAAAATGACCGGCGTGCAGTGGACATCGTTGCTGCGCAGCATGCGGATAGCGCTTTTGCCCAGGCTGTTGTTTGGCACGACACTGAAAAACGTGCTGTCAACGCCGAGATTTGCCAGTGCCAGCGCGATATTTGCCTCGCTGCCCCCGTAGCTGGCCTCAAAGCTTGTCGTCATGCGGATTTTCTCGTAATTCGGAGGTGTCAGGCGGAGCATGATTTCTCCGATGGTAATAAATTTATTGCCGGTGTCGGTGTTACAGAGTAATGGGTTTGTGTGCTGCATGTAAAAACCTCCTTATATGTAGATATGTTCATGATGTAAATATGTCCATGGATATGCTTTCGTGCTGTTTTCATTTTATGCTATCCGGGGAGAAATTTCAACGTTTTTGTATCGAAAAAATGTGCTTGCAAAGATGAAATTTATGTGATATCATAATGATATCAAAAAGAAAGAGGAGTGATATACATGAAAGAAAAAAATCTCAGTATACGGAAAAACGGAATGGCAGTGCTGCTGTTAAGCATTCTGCTTTACGTGGCAGCAGTTGCAGGAACGGTTCTGGGTGCTTCGGACGGACAGCCGCTGCTGCTTGGCATCAGCATTTTTGTACTCAGCACCGCGTGGATAATCTGGCCTGGACTGAAAGTGTTAAGGCCGCAGGAAGCACTTGTGCTGACACTGTTTGGAAAATATGTCGGAACACTGCGTGAGCCGGGCTTTTATTTTGTGAATCCGTTCTGTTCTGCCGTAAATCCGGCGGCGAAAACAAAATTAAGGCAGAGCGGGGATGTCAGCAGCAAGTCCGCGATTCAGGCAGCATCACCGGTTTCTGTGGAAGACTTATCAAAAAAGATTTCCCTCAAGGTCATGACGCTGGACAATAACCGCCAGAAAATCAATGACTGCCTTGGCAATCCGGTTGAAATCGGCATTGCGGTGACATGGAAAATCCGTGACACGGCAAAAGCGGTATTTAACGTGGACAATTACAAAGAATTCCTGTCCCTGCAGTGTGACAGCGCGCTGCGCAATATTGTAAGGCTTTATCCATATGATATTTCGCCAAATGTAGACACTACGGGCGATGGCGTGGCGGACGAAGGAAGCCTGCGCGGTTCGAGCGAAACGGTGGCAGCCAGAATCCGTGCGGAAATACAGGAACGCGTGGAAGAAGCCGGGATAGAGGTTTTGGAAGCACGCATCACGCATCTGGCGTATGCGCCTGAAATTGCAGCAGTCATGCTCCAGCGCCAGCAGGCATCGGCCATTATCGATGCCAGGAAGATGATTGTAGATGGCGCGGTCGGCATGGTGGAAATGGCACTCGAGCATTTAAACGAAAGCCAGCTTGTGACACTGGATGAGGAACGCAAGGCTGCAATGGTTTCGAATCTGCTGGTTGTCCTGTGCGGAAACCATGACGCACAGCCGGTCATTAATTCGGGAAGCCTGTATTGAGGCGGCTATGGCGGATAATACAAAAAAACAGGTGCCTCTGCGGCTGTCCAAACAGCTGTATGATGCAATTGCAGCCTGGGCAGAGGATGATTTCCGGTCTGTAAACGGGCAGATTGAGTATCTTCTGACCGAATGCGTCAGGCAGAGGAAGAAGAATGGGAGGTATTTGCCGGATAAGTTTGATGTGGCACCGGAGCTGGATTTGGAGTGAGGATGGCCGCCCGGGAGTGGACTGGCGGCGGAAGGGGGATGGCTGCCCGGGAGTGGAATGGCGGCGGAAGGGGGATGGCCGCCCGGGAGTGGAATGGCGGCGGAAGGGGGATGGCCGCCCGGACGCTGCCGGAAGATGCCTGCACTGCCCCGTATGTTCCGGTTACAGAATATAAGAAGCCCTAAACATTCTGCGCCGCTGCTTTTGCAGCCGGACGGGCAGGCGGTTTGTTCGCCTTCGGCTAAAACCCGCCTTTGCGCTTCGCGCCCTGTCTGTGTGCAGAATGTTAAGGGCTTCTAATATTCTTTCACAGTCACTTACGGGGCAGTGCAGGCATCTTCCGGCAGCTGTGCGGTGGCAGATTTTTCTTAACTGTATCTTGTATATATTTTGCTTAATGCGGCAGCCACTCTTGGTTACCTGGCTTTGCGAAGATACTTAATATTGTGGTAAATTCTGCAGCAGAGAAAACGTGTTGTCCAAGTTTTGCCTGTGCCAGTTTATCGACTTCCAGTCCTTCGTAGCTGCGGGAAATACTCCAACATTCAGAAAACTATTTCCGGCTGCAGCTGTTCCAGCGGAACGAAATTCACTCCATTCTTTGTTCTGCACCGAGAGACGTATGGTGTCCGTATCTGTTGTAAGGGTGACTACATAATTTAATTTGCCGGCCTCGGTAATTTTTACAGGCTGGAGTGTATCATAAGGGATTCTCAATGCAATTTCCTTCTTCGGAAAAAACCTGCAAAAAAGATAACCTGGATGGGAAGAAAGACAATTTCTTCTTTAATTCTGCTGTCAAATAAGCGATTCAGCCATTTCATGTTCCTCCTTAGAGTCAAATAAATCTTCAATCGTAACTTCAAATACTTTTGCAATACTTCTGCTTCGCCATTCAATCCTCCTTCCGCTAAAATCACCGGCTTATGATAGCATGTTTTATTTATTTTGTTTAAGAAAAATATTGTGTATTGTGGAATTGAAAGAGAAGGGCTGCGGTTTCGTTATAAGGGAAAAACAGGAATAGGCCCGTCAGGGTTTTATTGGCGGCCTGCATTTGGTTATACGCTTTTTATTATTTTACCAGTTATAATGATATAATAGAGTATTACAATTTTTCGCCGTGTCTGGTATACTATACTTATTAAGATGAAAGCGGGGTATGGAAATATATGGACTTAAATTTGCAAATAACAGATATGGCGGGGGCCAGGCCGGAACATTCAACAATTATTGTGAATTTTGTTGCTGCTGTGAGAAAACAATTAATGAATAGTACATGTTATGTATTCTCCGATAATATCCAATATAGATTTAAAACGGATGAGGGGGAAGATAAAATAGTTATACCAGATGCTTCTATAAATTGCCGGATAAAGTCCAGACGTGGCAGCACGTTTCTTGATGCGCCCAGGTTTGTCATGGAAGTATTGTCAGATTCTACGGAAAAGTACGATCGTGGAGAAAAGAAAGAATTGTACAGACAACAGGAAATTGATGAATATTGGATTGTAGACTGGCACAAAAAGCAAGTAGAAATATACAATCTGGATTATGATGAAAATGGACAGCCGCAGTATTATTTATGGGAAACGATTACAGAAAATAACAAAGATGAATTAAAAATTGTTCATTTTCAGAATCTGAAAATTACTTTTGATGAACTGTTTGCTGAAGTAGATATGGAATATTAAAGCATATTCGGAAAGTTTTCGAATCAGTATTTTGAAGCGGCAGTATGGAAAACCAGTGAAAACCAGCTGAACAGTCCCATTCATTTTGCATGCGGGAATCCGCAATCCTGTTCTTCTCCCTGTTTTATCCAGACAATTCTGTAAAAAATAAATTTTTTGGAAAATTTTCCAAAAAAGGATTGAGATTCTGGCCAAGGCATTTTATAATAGAAACAGGCAGTCTGGGGAATCCTATAGCTGCGGAAAATGAAAACGGGCAGTCTTGGAAATCCTGCTGCTGCAGAAAAAACAGCGGATAAGGAGAGTCCGCAGAACAGGAGGGAATTTACGTGAATTTGAATTTGAAACCGCAGAGTGAATGCAGGTTTGATGCAGCATCACTGGGGGAGGTTATGTTACGGCTGGATCCGGGAGAGGGGCGAATCCGGACAGCCAGGTCTTTCCGTGCGTGGGAAGGCGGCGGGGAATACAATGTTATCCGTGGCCTGAAAAAATGTTTTAAGCTGAATACAGCAGTCATCACTGCTTTTGCAGACAATGAAGTAGGCATGCTGATGGAAGATTTCATTAACCAGGGCGGAGTAGATACTTCCCTGATTAAGTGGATGAAGACAGACGGTATCGGACGCATCTGCCGCAACGGCATTAACTTTACAGAACGCGGATTTGGCATCCGCGGGGCAGTTGGCTGTTCTGACCGTGCAAATACAGCTATCGCAAAAGCGACACCGCAGGATTTTGATTTCGAGCATATTTTTGGCGAGCTCGGGGTACGCTGGCTTCATACAGGCGGGATTTACGCTGCTTTGTCCGAGCAGTCCTGTGAAACCGTGCTGGCAGCAATCAAGACAGCGAAGAAATACGGCACGATTGTGTCCTATGACCTGAATTACCGTCCGTCTATGTGGAGTGCCATCGGCGGGCAGAAGAAGGCACAGGAAGTCAATAAGGAAATTGCGCAGTATGTAGATGTCATGATAGGCAATGAAGAAGATTTTACCGCATGTCTTGGATTTGAAATTGAAGGCAATGATGAAAACCTGAAAACACTGAATTTAGATGGCTATAAAAAGATGATTAACGAAGCCGCAAAAACATACCCGAACTTTAAGGCGGTTGCAACAACGCTGCGCCAGGTAAAGACAGCTACAGTCAATGACTGGAGTGCAATCTGCTGGGCAGACGGTGAGATTTATAAGGCGAAGGATTATAACGGCCTTGAAATTATGGACCGTGTCGGCGGCGGCGATTCGTTTGCTTCCGGGCTTATTTACGGGCTGATGACAGCCGAAGACGCAGAGCTGGCCGTTAATTACGGTGCTGCACACGGTGCACTGGCCATGACAACGCCTGGTGATACGACAATGGCAAGCAAAAAGGAAGTAGAAGCCATTATGGGCGGAGCAGGTGCCAGGGTACAGAGATAAATTTCTGGAATATTCATAAAGCATAGAAACAGGAGGTTATTTTAACATGAGTGTAATGGACAGCATGAAGCAGTCAGTTGTTGTTCCGGTAGTTGTAATCGAAGATGCAAAGGACGCAGTTCCGACTGCAAAAGCACTGCTGGCAGGCGGCATTAATGTCATGGAAATCACGCTGCGTACAGCAGCAGCGCTTGACAGCATCCGCAATGTGGCAAAGGAATGCCCGGATATGGTAGTCGGCGTCGGTACGGTGCTGAATATCGACCAGGCAAAGGAAGCTGTGCAGGCAGGGGCAAAATTTATCGTTTCGCCTGGCTTTGATGAAGAAACGGTAAAATGGTGCCTGGAAAATGATATCAATGTAACACCTGGCTGTGTAACGCCGACAGAAATTATGGCAGCACGCAAGCTTGGGCTGAGGGTAGTGAAATTCTTCCCGGCAAATATTTATGGCGGCTTAAAGGCGATTACGAATCTTGCAGCTCCATTTACAGATATCCAGTTTATCCCGACAGGCGGGGTAAATACAGAAAATATCGCGGAATTTGTGGCTTCGCCGGCAATTTTTGCAGTAGGCGGCAGCTGGGTATGCAAAAAGAGCGATATTACAGAAGGCAATTTTGATAAAATTACACAGCTGTGCCAGGAAGCACGTAAAAATGCAGGGGCACAGTAACGTCTGCATATAAACAATGCTTTACAGCTGTTGGCAGCAGTTTGTAGAGGGGGCATTCGGTCTGGTTTCAGGCCGGGTGCCTTTTATTTATTTTAAAGAATATTAATTGTGTATTGGCAAAAGCTGGCGGGAAATAAAATAAAGAAAGCAGGGCTGCTGCAGGATAAGAAATCCCTGCGCCTGGCAGCGTCTTGGCTGTAGTCCGCTGCCAGAGGGATTTAAAATATTTAGGAGTTTTATAGAAAACGCGTCAAAAAATGTACGGCCATTATGCCTGTGGCTTCAGGTTAAAACCGAAATATCTGACAGCGTTGTTATAGCATATGCCTTTTACGATTTCTGCGAGCGTATCGTAGTCAGCCGGGTATTCCCCGTTTTCTACCCATGTGCCAAGCAGGTCGCATAAAATCCGGCGGAAATAATCATGTCTTGTGTAAGACAGGAAGCTTCTGGAATCCGTCAGCATTCCTACAAAGCCGGACAGATTGCCGAGGTTTGCAAGGGAAATCATCTGGTCCTGCATGCCTGTCTTATGGTCATTGAACCACCATGCGGAGCCCTGCTGGATTTTGGCAACGGCTGTGGAATCCTGGAAGCATCCAAGAATTGTGCCGATAGCCTGGTTATCGTTCGGGTTCAGGCTGTATATAATTGTTTTTGGAAGCCCGCCGGTCTGAATCAGTGCGTTTAAGAAATCCGCAATTTCAGAAGACGGCGCGTAATTATTGATGCAGTCAAAGCCGGTGTCCGGGCCGAGACGGTCATACATTGCCGTATTGTTGTCGCGCTTGCAGCCATAATGAAGCTGCATAACCCAGCCGCGTTTTGTGTATTCCCGGCCGCAGAAAATCATAAATGCAGTCTTGTATTTTAATTCTTCTTCCCTGGAAAGGCTGTTTCCTGCAAGGCGTTTTGCAAAGGCGGACTCGATTTCTTCGTCACTGGCAGGTGTATACATGACATATTCCAGCCCGTGGTCAGATACGGAGCAGCCCATGGAAGCAAAGAAATCCATGCGGGCAGACAGAGCTTTCTTTAAATCGGCAAAGGTATGGACTGCAATGCCGCTGGCATCGGATAAGGATGCGATGTATTCGGTAAATGCAGGCTTTTCAATGTTCATGGCCTTATCCGGACGCCATGCCGGAAGCACCTGTACGTCAAAGGAAGCATCTTCCGCAATTTTTTTGTGCCATTCCAGAGAATCCACAGGGTCGTCTGTCGTGCAGATTAATGTAACATTGGACTGTTTAATCAGGCTGCGCACGGACATGGAAGGCTCGGCCAGCTTCTGATTGCACAGATTCCATACTTCTTCGCCGGTCTTTTTATTTAAGACACCGTGATAGCCGAAATATTTCTGCAATTCCAGATGAGACCAGTGAAACAGCGGATTGCCAATCGCCTTGCCGATGCATTCCGCCCACTTTAAAAATTTCTCTTTGTCCGGCGCGTCTCCGGTAATATAGCGTTCTTCCACGCCGCAGGAGCGCATAAAGCGCCATTTGTAGTGGTCGCCGCCAAGCCATACCTGGGTGATGTTTTCAAACTGGCGGTCTTCGTAAATTTCCTGCGGATTGATATGGCAGTGGTAATCCAGAACCGGCGTGCCGGCCGCATTGTCGAAATAGAGCTTCTGTGCGGTGTCTGTGGAGAGCAGGAAGTTTTTGTCCATAAATTGTTTCATGATTTTCCCTCTTTCTTTATTTGATTATATAATAGCTTGCTAAAACCGTGTCGTTTCGCGCCTGACCAGGCTGCCGGAAAAAATGGATTTTTTCGGCATGCTTTCTCCTGCGAGCACATGCAGCATTGTATGCACGAGCTGGCGGACCAGGGTTTCCAGCCGGTTGTCCACCGAGGTCAGCTCCGGCGTGCAGCAGGCGGCCAGAAAGGAATTGTTGCAGCCGATAACGGAAAAATCCTGCGGAATGCGCAGTCCGCGGCGCTGGGCATATTTAATGGCGCCAACGGCAAGCGAGTCATCCGAAGCAATCACGCCGCCAAATAACGTGCCGCTGTCGGCAGTCCGTTCTAAAAAATCTGCAATTTCTGCAGGTTCGTCGCGCGGCCCGCTGTAAAAGCAAAGGTGTGCTTCCAGGTCTGCTGCGCTTTTTTCACGGAGGGCGTCTTCGATGCCTTTGCGCTTGCGCATGCCGCTGTAGGAGCATGTATTATACAGGTACAAAATATCATGGATTCCGGAACGCAGCATCGCGGCTGCTGCTTCATACATGGCTGTATGGTCGTCACAGAGCGTGCTGTAGACGTTCGGGTGGTCGTATGCTGCATTTAAAAGCAGAACCGGCACTTCCTCTGCTGCTTCGGCAATACAGGCGTTGTCTGCTTCTATGGGAGCAACAAAATGAGAGCCTGCCAGAATAATGCTGTCTACTTTTTTGGAAAGAATCAGGCTTAAGTATTTTTTGCGCATATCCAGATTATATCCAGTACAGCATAAAAGCGCTTCGTAACCGTTTGCCTGCAGTTCCTGTTCTAATAAGTATACGGCTTTTGCCTGGTACAGGTCGGAAGAATCTGCACACAGGATGCCGACGGTCTTAATCGAATTTAATCCCATGCCGCGTGCAAATGCATTTGGCGTATAGTCATACTGGCGGATAATATCCAGAACCTTTTTCTTTGTGGAAGGCCTGACATTTCCGCTTCCATTGATTACACGGGAGACGGTGGCAATCGATACGCCTGCTTTTTGTGAGATATCATAAATCGTTATTGCCATAATTATCACCTGTGCGGAAGAAAAGCCGGGAGAGCAGCTTTGTATGGCTGCACAAAATTATTGCCGGATGTCTGTGCAGAATGGGAAATCTGCACAAGCTTTGCAGCATATACTTTGTAAGCAGTTACAAGTAAAATTGAATTTATTATACATGATGACGGGAAAGAAAGCAAGCAGAAAATCAAAGAATCATTGCGGAATTGGCATATATTTGCTATAATGCCCCCATACTATACACATAAGGAGAACAGATTTATGACAGACAGGCAGGCAAAACCCCGTAACGGCGCGATTGATTTCTGGAAGTTTGTTTTTTCCATTATGGTCGTGCAGTTTCATTCTTCCAATATGACCGAGGTAAAAACGACTCCGTTTGTGGGCGCGGCGATTGCGGTGGAATTCTTTTTTCTTGTATCAGGCTTTCTGATGGCTGCGTCTGTTTCACGTTATCACGAAGACGAAATTGTCGTGGGGCGTGACAGCCGCAGGTTTATGCTGCACAAAATAAAAGGGCTGTGCCCGGAGATTTTTATCGCATGGGGCATCGGATTTGTGGTGCAGCATATCGCACGCAAAAATGTGACGCCGGCGTCCCTGGCAAAAGACCTGATGACGGGCGTATGGGACATGTTTTTTTTGCGGGAATCGGGGCTGGAAGGTTTTAAGGCGAATCCGGCAGCGTGGTATATTTCGGCGATGCTTCTGGCAATGCTCGTGCTGATTCCGCTGTTTTTAAAAAACAGGGATGTTTTTGTCAATGTATGGGCACCGGTGCTTGCCATTGCGGCGCTTGGGTACCTTTCAAAAAATGTCGGGGACCTGCGCGGGCCGACGGACTGGCTGGGGCTGTGCTATAAGGGCTGGCTGCGGGCAGTCGGGGAGCTGTGCATGGGCGTTATCTGCTGGGGCATCTGCCAGAAGATAAAGAATCTGCCGTATACAAGGCTGGCGCGGCTGCTTTTGACGATGCTGGAGCTTTTCTGCTATCTGGGCGTGATTGCATGGTCCTATGAACACAAGGGCTCCCAGATGGACTTTGTCATGCTGCTGCTGTTTGCCATAGGGGTCGTCGTGACGTTCAGCGGGCAGAGCCTGCTTTCATCCGTTTTTAATAAACCGCTGGTATACTTTCTTGGAAAAATCAGCTTTTCGGTATATTTATCGCATAATTATTGGAGCCATGCGCTTGTCAGGATGTATCCCGGACAGACGTACGCGCAGCTGTATCCGAAATACGTGCTTGCGTCTTTCGTGACTACAGTTGTTATTTATCTGACGGCGGCGGAACTTCGCAGGATTGCACCGGCATTTTTTTCACAGTGCCGCAGATTACTGTTGGAAACGGATCAGTGACAGGCCAAAGCAAAGCCGGTGCAAAAGAATCGGCATATGGACGGCAGCGCGCTTGTATTAAGTAACGGATGCAGATGAAAACAGGGACGCAGAAGAATAAAGGAATGGCGATATGAAGATACTGGTAGTGGAAGATGAAAAGGATCTGAACCATATTATAAAAAAAGAACTGGAATCGGAAGGTTATCTGGTGGATACGTGTTATGATGGAGAGAGCGCATACGACTATCTGGTCATGGAAGAATATGACGGCGTAGTGCTCGATGTGATGCTGCCGGGTATGAACGGGTTTGAAGTGCTGAAAAAAGCACGCGGCCGCGGGGTGATCACACCAGTGCTGTTTTTATCAGCACGCGGCCATATTGATGATATTGTGGAAGGACTGGATATTGGGGCGGACGACTATATGATCAAACCTTTTGCGTTTCAGGAACTGTCCGCCAGAGTACGCGCGATGACACGCAAAAAAGCAGGCGTACGTGAAAATATTTATCGCTGCGGCGATCTGGTCGTGGACTGCAACGAGCATACCGTACGGCGCGGGAACACAGGGATTAATCTTTCCCCGAAGGAATTTTCCGTGCTGCTGTATCTGATCCGCAACCAGAATATTGTTGTTTCCAGGGAACAGATCGAAGCGAATATCTGGGATATGGAACATGACAGCTATTCCAATGTAATTGATGTCTATATCCGTTATTTGCGTAAAAAAATTGACGATCCATGCGAAGTAAAGCTGATCCGGACAATCCGAGGGGTGGGATATGTATTAAGGGCGGAAGAGTAAAACAAGTAACGATCGGCCGGCATATCCTGCGACTGCTGATCGCGGCATTGGC
>OFGR01000797.1_pt1 | contig 28926 bp, 24 predicted proteins | sample 1521811 | NCBI WGS metagenome assembly OFGR01 (sample SAMEA3504098, study PRJEB24116) | mouse gut metagenome | biome: mouse gut; feature: mouse-associated habitat; material: faeces | place: Denmark | collected 2011
AGAATGGGAATTGAGCAAATAAATATAATCATAGGCATCGAATAGGAACTTTTCCCATCTTTTAATTGAGCACCGACCGATATTTTCATTTCCGTAGATATGCGGTATAACACTTCCGGATATTGCATCCAGTGAATAAAGAATATACTTGCCTGTTTTTAATCTCTTTTTTGCCAATGCCCCTGCAACAGCACCTTCCAGCGATTTATAAACACCTATTATTATAGTATCTTTATCACCTGAGGCCAGTGCTTCTTTAATTGCTTTATAATACCTTCGAATGTGAGTTGTAGATGATAAAGGCCAAAAAAAGCCATTGAGGATACCTCTCAATCGAAAAGCTTTAATCAAATTTTTCTTTTTGCGTTCATTGTTATTTTCGCATGCTCGAAACCATTCCGAATACATTATATCAGGCTCAACGAACTTTACATCAGCGTCTGTATTCTCAGCAATTTGATGAAAGTTTTTTAGAGCTATGACTTTAGTGGATATTCCTCTGGATTCAAATTCTGATTTTAAGCGCTCCACGCATAAAGCATTAGGCGAAGGTTTGGGGTAATAACTATCAGTAATGAATAAAATATTCATATCATGAAAACTTAGACAACAATATAAATTTCCAAATAAATCGCGGAGTATATTTAAATACTCGAAGCATTACCTTGTTCCGGCCCATTTGTGGATTTCTAATATATCCGTCGTATGAAGCTTTGATTTTGGATTCGAGTGTTGATGCATATTTTGCAGCTAATGGCAAGTGCTTGTGTTTTAAAAGACAAGCAAGTATGAAGAACTGTTTTGAGCACAAGTACCGCTGAACAAGATCGAAACGCTTGGGATATCTGGCTTGTATGAGTTCGCAAATACTTTCCTGTATGGTGACAAGTGCGATTTTATTAAGGTTAAAAACAGAGGTCATTGTACTTCCCTCACGATGATAATAATTGTATAGAGGAGTATCTACACAAATAATTTTGTGGGCTACAGAACATGTTTTAAATACAAAATCATCATCTTCATAAGCCCTGACAGGCAAAAAACGGAATGCCATTGCAATTTCACGTTTGAAAAGCTTACTGCATACACTTGTATTCAGATGTCCTCCTATGTGTTCAATAAGTTCATCTAATGCCTGATCTGAGCTATATTCTTCACAATACTTGTCTTCGCATTTCAAGAATCGTTCTCCAGATGGTTCTTCTATAAACCACCCACATTGCACTATATCAGCATCTGATTTTTCCATTATGTAGAGCATTTGCTCATACATATTTGGCTCAATCCAATCATCGCCATCCACAAATCCAATGTAATCTCCGGAAGCTATGTCGAGTGCCGCATTTCGAGCTGTTGACTGCCCCCCGTTTGGCTTATCTATAATTTTAATATTAGAGAATCTCTCTGCATACTCCCTGCATATAGCCAAAGAATTATCAGGAGACGCATCATTCACTAAAATCAGTTCAATATTAGGATATGTCTGATTTATCACGCTATCAATACACTTCCTAAGATACGGCTCAACTTTATATATTGCGACTATTACAGAAATGAGTGGCTGTCTCATAAACTATTGATGATTTTCTTCCAATTCAAGCAGGAGAGTATAATAGATGGCTTCCACTGAGGAACACCTTTGATTATCGGTACTGAATCAATCAAATGAGCATTGTCCTTTGGCTTAAATTTAGTTGTTAATAATGCCCCTTTACTATTTGTGTTATGCAATATACGGTTAAATGCAGCGACATGTTCTTCCCTCATTGTTTCAGATTCCGAGAGTAAGAAAAACATCCTTTGATAATTAATTCTTGAACTACGTCGTTTCCACTTATCTTCAGCGACTTCTTTTGTTGGATAGTGTCTGAAATAAACCGTAATATCACTAATTTTTGCCGCCGGATAAGTAAAGTGTTCTCCGGACTCATATCTTTCGGTAGACTCAGGATTGACAAACTCAAGGTCTTGACTGAAGTAATATTTAGGATTGCGTATTAATTTTAGGTAATCATCAACACTCATTCCAATACCTTCAGTAGGAGTCTTATAGCTTATTCCGTAGTATTGATATATGTATCCTCCAGCACAGTTATTACTGATTATCGAAAAATCAGTGTACTTCAATCCAATGCGCCGATTCCATTTCAAAAAATTAATTGCCCCACGATAAACGGGCTTTAATATTTTCTTAAAATGACTCATATAATTTAAAGAATCTTTTATATCCATAACAGCGATCAAGAAAACAATATAACCATCTAATTGAGGATATTAATATCATACCTATATATCTTTATCCATATCATAAGGCCCTTCAATATCACGATATACCCCTTTTGTTACTATTATTCCTTTAGATGATGGAACTGTAACACAATATGATTCCATGTCAGTATTCCGACATATTATGGTACGAGCACCAAATACACAGCGATCCGGAGTCTTTACAGAGTGCATCACTAAACATTCCATTCCCAACCAATTATAATCTCCGATCTCTATAGAACCACTGGCTCTTTTGATTCTATTGTCTGCTTGTTGGATTAGAGGATGAAAATTCGTATCCATAAATGTCACACCCCAACCTATTCTATTATTTATTCCAAATTTTATTGATTTAAAGCATACAATTCTTAACCCAGAAGCATTTGTAAAACCGGAGCCAAAATCAAGTAATCCTTTCGGGCCAACAGATAAGAATGTTGAATTTCCTATATTGCACTTCCCTCTAAATACTATCTGACCACCTTTATTCTCATAATGAATCCCATTGTTAGGATGAACATTTGAAGAAAACTTCCCTAATTGTATTAAACCAAAGCGAACCTTACCATATATTACAATAGAACCTTTTGTCGTAATAAAATGCGGCTTATAAAGAAGAATGGGAAGCTTTATCGCCTGATAAAACGGAAGATAATGAAAATTAAAGTATATCGTTTTCGGGAGTGAGCGAAAAAGCCACCTCATTTTCCATATAGTTTTTATTATACGAATAAACCGAATAATGTATCTTGTATGGAATTTGCGTGCCAGTTTTGCGCACACTGACATGATGGGGGGGGGGGGGGGTAGTAACTCTCATTGTTTCAGACACTAAGCATCAACACATTCACTTAGTAATATATTTCTTTGAACCATTTTGGGATATCATTCGGGCCGGGATACCCCCTACAGTAACATTCGGAGTGGTAATACTTTTTGTTACAACAGCGTTAGCACCGATAGCCACACCATCTGCAATTTCAATATCACCTATAATTGCTGCTCCAAAGCCTATAAATACATTGTTACCTATAGTTGGGACTTTATCATCTTCAGTTGCACCAATCACAGCACCGCCTATTATGCGGCAATTTGCACCAATTTTGGCGTTTTGATTGATAATTATATTCCCGTAATGTTCAAGGCATAATCCAGGACCACAAGTGTTGAATCCAATAGAGAAGCCCAGACGTTGACTAAGATTGACATATCTTAGTTTTAAAAATTTCCCAACCAATCGACTGATTATCCCCTTTTTGCAGTTTTCATAGTATTCACACTTACGAAGCAATCGCTCAAATGTCCAGATGATATCATGCTTATATCGTGGTTGATTTGCTGTCTTACGGAGAGCAATTTTATCACACTCAAGATAATATAAGTAATCAGTCTTAGATTGTATCATCACTAAACCATTTATTGTTTAGAACTAATGCCTTACTGATTGGTCCATCTTCATAGTAAATAAGATCTCCAGTACCTAACAACGATTTTGCAAGATGGTAGAATCTATCTGCAGCTTCCTTCGGATTCCACTTTTCAATCATTGTATTGCATGCATTTTCAGACAACTTTGACCTGAGGCGTGCATCTTGTACTAGCTTTATCACATTGTTTTCAAACGATTTATAGTTGTTTGTTTCATAAATCAAGCCATTTACGCCATGCTTTATAAGAAAGGGTGTCGCGCCAATCCCGTGACTTGTAACGACCGCACATCCTGAGGCCATAGCTTCTCCGAGAACAGCACCCCAGCCTTCATTGAAATCAGATGTGAACATATAGATGTCCGCTTTTTCCATAAACCCGCGAACGTCTGACGGAGGCATCGCTCCATGTAGAATTACATTGTTTTGTAGATTGTATTTATTGACTAATTCCTTCAACCTGTTTTCCAATTCTCCAGAACCTATTATATCCAAGGAAAAATTGATTCCTCGGGATTTTAATTTATTTGCGATATAAATAGGGTATTCTGGATGTTTAAGAGGAATTAATCTACCTGCCCAGAGTAATTTTAATTTGTCCTGGTTACTTGCTATACGGTCATGGCTACCATTTGGGTTTACTTCTATAAAATGTCCCCATTTGAATCTACGATTGTCAAATGCCAGTATTCTCGACGTGTCGTAAGCCGTATAGGCACTGGCTGCAAGCAAATAAAAATTACTTTTTCTGCCCGGAATTATAAACCGTTTGAGTACCGTAAAGAAAGTCTTCGGATTGAGCATATGCCAAATTCCCTTCCTGAACAATCGCTCTGCATAATAAAAAGTCAGCTTATTTTGCCGAACTCTCTTACTGACGAATTCGTAAGGGGCACTTCCAAGAATAAGCACATCTGCATTATCACATAAGTCAAGAGCTCTTTTCTTTGCACTATCATTTATATAAGAGCATATAACATACTGATGAGACCTGATGTCAATTTTCCATCCCATATTTTCTCGTTCTTCATCCATTTTTTGAGTTTGAATGAATGAAAATGATATATTAGGATTCTTACTCAACTCATCACAAAAGAAGCGTTCATGATGATTGAAGAAATTAGATACAAAAACGACAGAAATCACTGCTCGAAGTAAAATTTGAATTGATTAAATTGCTCCTGCCCCATCAAGCGATAAATAAAGAGAGTACTGGATAAGATTACTGCGACCAATAAGTAAATGTGCCGATCCTGCTTAGAACGTGTACTAATATATTCTTCCAACGCTATATAGGTATAAGGCATAAAATATAACGATACTCGTTCCGCGGTTCTACTTATCAGACGCACACACCACAACGCCATAGAGACAAAGTTTACATCTATCATTGCTAAATTTGAGTGTCGTTTGGCAATTAACGTATCTTTATTTCTTAGACATAACAGCGTTATGATGAGCACAATTGCAAAAAATATCTGCCCATTACCGGTTTGTTCGATACCATAATTGTATTCCATTACATCTGCTACTGTAAGCAATAATTTATCTGCAAATAGCAATCCTACAAACATTGAAAAAAACATCAATGATATTGTTTTTAATGACAGTTTCAGATGCGCTATATAATATACTGGTGCAAAAATTATGGCTGATTTATGAAACATCATTGCTACTACAACAGTGATCAGGAATTTAAATAAGTTGCGCCTTTGTACATATCGGTATCCAATCAGTAAAATCGAAACAGCAAGAGTTTGCCTAATTCCAGACATTGCAAACTGGAAGAAACCCAAGGTTACAAAGAAGAATAATGCCAAACACCAATTAGATGCAGTCCGGGAAATAAAATCATACAATGCGTAACAGACCATAATTCCTAACGCAATCAATAGAGTATGGGGCCATGAGGATATCTTTGTCAAGAGTAAAATGAAGTTCTTATACCCAATCTCGGTTCTCTCGTATCCAAATGGCGATAAGTCTTCGAAATCGCCAAATCTGGCAAGTGCTTCAAATGCCCTTAAATAGTTCCGTGTATCCGCACCTATTGTATTGGCTTTAAATGCGATTAAGATGAATACAGGAATAAGTGCAAATACAAGACACTTCCTTTTGGTCGCTATATTGGTTGTCGATAACTCTATGCTCATACAGAACAGGATAATCAACAACATTATATAATAAACTATCATTTCAGGACTGATTTATACAAATCAATGTAACCTTGAAAACAATTGTCCTCGTTGAAGTTGTCCTTGGCAAACTTAACTAACTGTTCTTTGTTAAAAAGTTTCCGTTTAGAAAAAATTTTAAGAATACATTGATTCAGCGATTGAATGTCTCCTTGATTTATCGAATATCCACACTGAGAAGGTACAGATTCAGGACTCCCTCCTGTCTTATACGTAATTACAGGTGTTCCGCAGGCTATAGCTTCCATATTGACCGTAGGATAATTATCCTCGTAAGTCGTATTTATAAAAGCAATAGCGTTAGAATACCGAATTGCAAGCTCCTCCGCGGAATTCGTTCTTTGTATCCCTATTATGCCATTGGGAAGATTTTTAATTTGGCTGTTTGATAAACCAACTAAACGAATATCAATATCATCGGTGAGAAGGTCTCGCAATTTAATAAAATCCTGTAATCCTTTCCTTTTATCCCACGGGAATGCAACTCCTAATATATAAGGCTTTATATTCTGTAATATGCGTTTGGGATTAAATTGGTTAAGGTTGATACCGTTATGAATAGTAAATTGTTTTGTATTCTTAAAAAAACTCTGACTTATTAGTGATGCTAACCAATTTGAAACCGGGACTAAAGTCAACCGAGAACCAATGCTATTAAATAATTCTTTTTTTATCGTGTAATTTGCACATGAATTATCAACAAGAGCTGGAGGATATGACTTGATTTGCGGACAATTATGACATTCAGTTTTCCACCTATCGCATCCAACTAAATCGAAATACGCACAATGGCCAGTAAATGGCCAACAGTCGTGAAGTGTCCATATTACTTTAGAATTGGTCTCTTTAACAAATTCAAATAGGACCTCATAATTTAAGAAATTACCATGTAAATTATGTAGATGAATTATATCCGGACTTATGGCATCTAATCTCTTTACTAATTCTATAGTTTTTCTCGTGGAATAACGCCCCTGTCTATCAGTTAGTCTTGAAAAAATATTGTGTTTATATGAATCAATTTTATTGATAACTTTGAAGTGAGTCCGATCTACCACATTACCATATCCAAAAGCCACAAACGATTCATATCCAGCATGTGTTATCCTTTTTTCTATCCCGTGCACTATACGTCCGGTACTCCCGATATTATACGTGGTGTTGATTTGGACTATCCTCATTGTTTCTGAATCTTTAGAATTTTCTCCAGACCATTTTGTTGACTACGCCGGTGTAGCTCTGGATGAGCTTGACGATCTTGGTGGAGACGCATTCATCGACGTAGTTGGGAACGGGGAGGCCGAGGTGGCCGTTGCGGTTCATCTCCACGGCGACGTCGACGGCCTGTAGCAGTGAGGATTCGTCGATGCCGGCGAGGATGAAGTCGCCTTTGTCGAGGGCTTCGGGACGCTCGGTGGAGGTGCGGATGCAGACGGCGGCGATCGGTTTGCCGACGGAGAGGAAGAAGCTCGATTCCTCTGGGAGTGTGCCGGAGTCGCTGACCACGGCGAAGGAGTTCATCTGAAGGTTGTTGTAGTCATGGAAGCCGAGTGGTTCGTGGGCTATGACCCTTCGGTCGAGCTTGAAGCCGCTCTGCTCGAGGCGCTTGCGGGAACGGGGATGACAGCTGTAGAGAATCGGCATGTCGTACTTCTCAGCCATGGCGTTGATGGCGTTGAAGAGCGACTGGAAGTTCTTCTCTGTATCGATATTCTCCTCGCGGTGGGCTGAAAGCAGTATGTATCTGCCTTTTTCGAGACCGAGGCGGCTCAGTATGTCGGAGGCCTCGATGTCGGGAAGGTTGTTGTGAAGCACCTCGGCCATGGGCGAGCCACTGACATATGTGCGCTGCGGGGCTACACCCGATGCGTTGAGATAGCGGCGGGCATGCTCTGAGTAGCAGATATTGACGTCGGAGATGATGTCGACGATGCGGCGGTTGGTCTCCTCGGGCAGGCATTCGTCAAAGCACCGGTTGCCGGCCTCCATATGGAAGATGGGAATATGCAGACGCTTGGCCCCAATCACGCTCAGGCAGGAGTTGGTGTCGCCCAGCACGAGCACGGCATCCGGCCTGGTCTCAACCATCAGCTGATATGAAGCGGCGATGATGTTGCCCATGGTTTCGCCGAGATCCTTGCCTACCGCATCCATATATACTTCGGGATCGGCAAGTTTCAGGTCCTTGAAGAACACGCCGTTAAGGTTGTAGTCGTAGTTCTGGCCTGTGTGGGCGAGAATCACGTCGAAATATTCGCGGCATCGGTTGATGACGGCCGCAAGCCGTATGATTTCGGGACGAGTGCCTACTATGATAAGTAGCTTGAGTTTCCCGTTGTTTTTAAATTCAGCCATTTACTTTTTCAAAGAATGTGTCGGGACGGTTGGGATCGAAGCACTCGTTGCAGTACATCACTGTCACGAGATCTTCGGTGTCCGACAGGTTGATGATATTGTGGGTATAACCGGGGAGCATGTGCACGGCCTCTATCTTGTCACCGCTTACCTCGAACTCGATGATTTCATCAGTACCGAGCTTGCGCTGCTGTATCTTGCCATGACCGGCAACGACGATGAAGAACTCCCACTTGGTGTTGTGCCAGTGCTCGCCCTTGGTGATTCCAGGCTTGGAGATATTGATGCTTACCTGACCGACGTTGGCGCTCTTGACAAGCTCGGTGAACGAGCCGCGCTGATCGACATTCATCTTCAGCGGAAACGACGCCTTCTCCTTCGGCAGATAGCTCAGATAGGTAGAGTAAAGCGCCTTGGCAAACGAGCCTTCGGGGATCTCGGGGATAACGAGAGTCTGTGGCTGAGACTTGAATTGCTCCAATAGCTCTACGATCCTGCCAAGTGTGACTCTATGGGTATGCGGTGCGGCGCAGTAACGTCCATCAGCCGTAAGCACCGTGTCAACACCTTCAAATTCGCAATGATGTTCTTTGCCTTGCAAGGCTGCAAGCATCTCGTCCACGAGATCGTCGATATAGAGCAATTCAAGCTCCACCGACGGGTCATTGACCTGAATCGGCAGATCATGCGCGAGGTTGTTGCAAAATGTGGCTACGGCCGAATTGTAGTTGGGACGACACCATTTACCGAACAGATTCGGGAAACGGTAGACCAACACCTTTGCTCCGGTTTCCTTAGCGTAGTCAAAGAACAGTTCCTCGCCCGCCTTCTTGCTCTCTCCGTAGGGATGACCGGCATAGCGGCCTATCAGGGTTGCCTGAATGGAACTGCTCAGCATCACAGGGCAACGGTTGCCATGCTTACGGAGGGTACCGAGTAGTGTCGACGCAAAGCCGAAGTTGCCCTTTTTGAAATCCTCAGGATTATCCGGACGGTTGACTCCCGCGAGGTTGAACACGAAGTCTGCCTCCGCACAATAACGGTCAAGATCCTCAGGCGTTGAATCTATGTCGTATTCAAAGACATCGTCGATAGTAAGGTCCGGAAATCGCCGGTCCTTACCGTCCTTTATCGCATTGAGCTGCGCACATAGGTTTCTGCCTACGAAACCTTTGGCACCGGTTACTAAGATTTTCATTGTACGAAATTGCCTTCGCCGCTGAGTTCTTTCTGTATGTAATCGAGTGAGGCGATCTTTGCCTTCGTTTCCTCTACATTGAGCTGACGGGTGTTGTTGGAGTTGAACTCCGACAGTACATTGCGCGTGTCGTCGCCCTCCTTGAAGAACTTGTCGTAGTTCAATCCGCGGTTGTCGGCGGGCACGCGGTAGAAGTTACCCATATCCTCGGCCTTGGCGCATTCCTCGTTGGTGAGCAGCGTCTCATACATCTTCTCGCCATGACGGATACCGATTACCTTGATATCCTCTTTCTTGCCGCCAAAAAGTTCGCAGACTGCCTCGGCCTGAGTGCCTATGGTGCACGCAGGTGCTTTCTGTACAAGGATGTCGCCGTTCTGGCCATGCTCGAATGCGAAGATTACAAGATCAACTGCCTCGTCAAGACTCATGATGAAACGGGTCATCGAAGGCTCTGTCAGGGTGATGGGATTACCCGAGCGGATCTGCTCAATCCAGAGGGGAATAACAGAACCACGCGAACACATCACGTTGCCATAGCGGGTGCAGCAGATCTTTGTGTTGCCGGAATAACGGCTTTTGGCCACTGCAACTTTTTCCTCGATTGCCTTGGTGATACCCATCGCATTGATCGGATAAGCAGCCTTGTCGGTAGACAGACAGATTACCGCCTCAACTCCGGATTCAATTGCTGCTGTCAGAACATTGTCCGTGCCGATAACGTTTGTCTTGACGGCCTCCATCGGGAAGAACTCGCACGACGGAACCTGCTTCAGGGCTGCCGCGTGGAAAATGTAGTCGACTCCCGGCATCGCATTCTTGCACGACTGCAGGTTGCGGACATCGCCGATATAGAACTTGATCTTGTGAGCTACTTCAGGATAACGCACCTGATACTCATGGCGCATATCATCCTGCTTCTTCTCATCACGACTGAAAATGCGGATTTCCTTGATATCTGTGTCCAGAAATCGCCTCAATACAGCATTACCGAAACTTCCTGTACCCCCGGTAATCAATAGGGTCTTGTCTTTAAATATTGACATATGATTGGCTGTTATATGTTTACTTATATTGAAATATATCCAGTCATGTTAATTACCGAACCATTCTTTTGATGGAGATTCATCGTTGAGACGCCGTTCCGCCCATTTCCATTCGTAACAGGCTGGAGTTGGCTTGAAGTATGGAGTTGATTTATCGTCAATTTGTCCAATAATATCCTGTCGATGATACTTACGGAGTTTGTCGATAGGCAATGTTGTTATCATTACAAGAGGAAAATCACCACCTTTGATCTTCATCACATCCATATTGACGCTCTTAGTTGGCTGCACAACCTTTGTATCCCCATAGTCAGAGGAGTTGGACTGTACAATAAAACAATGTAGATCCCTAGTCCACGCTTCGGTTATATTTGCAAAATATTGAGTATCTCGATTATATTCAATCGCCACGATAAAATCTACTTTTGACTTGAAAATTGAGCGATCCGAGATATTACTAAGTTCAAAGCAGTTGTAAGTCGAAAAATAAGATTTTCGCCAATGTATCAAATGATAATTTGAAGTTACTTTTGGCTCAATTTTATGATATGCTGCAATCAATTTCTGCTCAGCAGGAGCATAGTAGTTCTTCTTTCTGATTACTATTGCAGCAGTATCATAACAGTTCATTTTTACCGGAAATATGTTGAATATGAAATTGTAGACATACATATCATCAAGATATTCAACAGACTCGATACTACCTTTACTTGGGGTAACATAGAATTCCAATCCTCCTATGATGGCACAATCATTTCTTACAGTCTGATCAACCAACAGAGGCAGCCATTCTACCGGAATAGAGGTTTCAGGGAAAATAAGCATCTCAACATGCTTCTTGGAGGAGTAGTTGAGTACCTCAAATAACTTTTCCCTTCTCTTATTCGATTTGTTCGGATTCCCACAAATACACTTAATTAAATCCGCCTCCTCAATCTTCCAGTTGACAATACCTACTTTCTTATCAGGATGGAAAGCTGAATCAGTTTTCTCATCATTAATATCAATAATTTTGATTGATGGATTCCTGTTCCCAACAGTACAGACGTCAAAGCAATTCTTGAAAAATTTTGTACGTATGCCTTCCATACCTTGTTCTTGTCCTTCCGCCACAAACATATCCCGCCATTCATAGTTAAATTTCCAGAACTTGTTATCAATATCAACCGTATCCAGAAGTGATGGCGACGAATTAGTTGATAGTTTATGGTATATGTGAAGAAGCATTATCTCATGCGGCTTCAGAAAGACAGGAGAGACAAAAGGAGCATATGTATAATCCTGAAAATCTTCAATCTTTTCAGAAATCAAATTCTTGCAAACCAAAGATTTCGCGCTATTATTTGGCAATGTGTAGCAATACCCTTTAAGATATTGATATTGATGCCGAAAAAGATATGTCTTGCGAAACTTTAATGCCAGTTCTTTTATTGCGACTGATTCTCTGATAAAACATTTAGTCAGTATATCCGGATATAGAGCAACAGCCATCGCAGTACTTATAAGCAAGTGCTCCTTTAATGCATTCCTTATATCGTTTTCATCGAATCCCGGCATATGTCCGCCATCCTCCGACAATTCCAACTTAACTTTGTCAATTGCCCTGATGGCCTGAGACCAAAACCTTTCAAGATTACTGGGCTCATTATTTATGACAAAATATGTGGCGACTTTCTCCCATAGGGAATTCATCAATATAGTCGTTCTTCCCTTAAAATATGTGAGAATCTGTTTTGCAGATGCCTCAGCATCTTCCTTAGACGCTGATTCGAATGGCAGAATTGAGAGGAATATTTTCTTTGCAAGGTATTTTGATGCTCCATACTTATCTTCACTAATACCTTGTATATTACGGATTTTATTGACTGAGTCTGATATTTCAAGACGGAATGCCTCATCATCAAATTCAAGGTTTATTTCTTCTTCCCACGGCAGATAACGGAACTCACTGCGGTTCTTTTCAAGTTGCTTTTTGAACTTATTTACAGCAGCTCTTGACTCGTTGCAGTTAAAGTACTCCATTATGATCTTGCCTAACTGGATATCAAGCCTAATGCCATCCAACTCTATGCAATAACATACATCCGATACCTTACCTTGTGAATTTTCCGATTTAGCACCTTTATCACCGATATTCGTTCCTGATGCATCATCATGAGTATCTATTCTTCTAAAACTTAGAGATACTCCATATGATGAATCTATTACATTATCGCATACTAAATGATCCGTTATAAATCCATCAATATATGAATGGCTTTCGGGATGAGGCGTGATTTTCATTCCCTTGCCGGAAAATACTATAAGAATATCATCAACGTAACGTCCGTAATATGCGGGAGTGACATAACTGCGGATATAATCATCAAACGGTTTGAGATATAGATTGCCAAGAAAGCCGGAAGATGGAAGCCCTATAGGAAGTAATTTCTTATTTTCGCTTTCGTTATAATCAGGAAAAAGCTTCGAATATTGCTCATGAACTTTCTGTAGAAGATCACATAGTTGCTTATCATCCTCACCGAATTCACTATCTCTGCCAATGTATCTTTCAACTATTTCTCTTACGTTGATTCTAACATTATAGAAATATCTCTTTATGTCAAGACTAAGTATAGCCGCATTATCTCCATCGTCAAGAGCTTGTGATATTTTATTAAGTCCATTGTCTCTCCATTGCTTATAACCAATGAAATATGGCTCAAACATCATCAGTCCGGATGATATTTCAACTGCGTCTTCGTTCTTTCCTTGTCCCTGTCTATCAAAAATTGAAAGTCTATATGCGTAATTATCATTTGATATCAAATGATCCAGACGCTTGCCCAACCTCAACATCCATATAGTTGATATAATGTAAATCTCAATCGGTGCATCAATTACAATATTACATTTTTCAACCACAAAATCATCAAGTAAGACCTCATTGGATATATAATGCTCATTGTATGACGGAGCTTCCTTCAACTGTTTAGGAACTATCTTATACGAAATCTTATTTAACCAACTTTCTAATACACCGCCGCTTTCTTCACCATTCAGAACGTTCAGCAACAGTTGGAATTTATCCTTGAATTTATTCTTGAATTCGTGACGCGAGCATTCATATTCACCTTGAAAACATGTATCATCATCGCAGGCCAACATGTCAAGTTCAAATTTCGCAAGATTTTTACGTAAAATAAGAGGCTGTCCGTTGTAGTAGACAAACGTCTTGAATTTACGATATGCGTCGTATATATCCTGGAAAGTGAATGACATGCAAATAATGATGAATTATATTTATTACCTATCCTACATTACATTGAGGCAATAAACTCATGTATTCTTTAATACTTTTGACCCTTTTTGACTATAGTCTATTATCAATCAAGATAGATACCCTACCCTAATAATATTACCTTCAACACTAAATAATAAAAGGAATAATTTTTCGGAAGTACCGAATGGTACTACTTTATACAGCCAAAGACTGCGACAATAATTCAGGAGTGCAATAAAAAGCAGGCCACACTCAGTCGTTTATACGTTCAGACTGAAAATCATATAAACTGTATATAATCTGATTCTATCTCGAATGTGGCCGCAATCAGTCCTTCGAGTTTTAGAATCAATCTCTTTTTCTTTGAGCCTTTCAATTTAACGAGGTTTCCTGTTGTGCCCTCAAGGCCGCCACCAACAATCATCACTCGTTTTCCTATCATGTCAGGGGTAATTTCGTCTGGCGCGTAATAATTGCAGCATTTTGAGTTTCCCACAGCTCTGATGAAGTCTTGCATCGCTTTCATTGGCACTGTCATGGGTGTGTTTTGCGGAGCACCCTTTACGAAGCGATATTGCAGGGTATCTATTTTGCCAACTGCTTCATCAAGTTTTGGCTTAGAAGACTTTGCAAACAATAGACTCGGAATAAATGGCAAAAAAACACGTTGTTTGCGACCATTAGATGCTTCCTTCAACACCCAGTGCATAGGTGTAAAGATTTCAAAGCCCAATTCCGGAAGAACTTTATATGCAGGAGTCTTGGAGTTTGCTCTTTTCAAATCCCTCAAAACGTACCACTGGAGCATATCCGTAGTAGCCATTTCATGTGTGTGCATCTTAGGCTATTTTAGATAGAAGGCAATTCTCTAAGTCCTGCAATATATCACATATCACTAATATACTGCAAGTTATAAAATTCTGCGAAAAAGTTCACAGTTAAATTTACTCTCCCAACCTGAATACTTGATTGGTCCATTTTATATTACGCAAACAAACCTTAATTGCGAGCATTCTTTTTAGAATAACGCCTACATGACTCGTTTACGAGTGCAAAGCTAACAAAAATTATTAGAAAAAGCAATGTAATGCAGAGTATTTTTAGAAAGATGGATATTAAAATTCTTATTAAAATTCTTATTGTGAAGACATTTCCAAATACTCGGAAGCGCACCAGCAAGCTGACCGAACGATGTCACACCGTTCTTTGCAGTCATCTGTATCTTGTCCTGGATCTCCATCGCGGACTCCCAACCAAGGCCATAGTTCTTGATCAGAGTCGAAGTCACATTCACCGTCTCTCCAAGATCGGCAAGTCCCCCAACAGCAGCTTTGGCCGACTGCTCCAGAAAGGCTATCCAGTTATCCTCCGGCACACCATTGGACACCACCTGATATAAGCCGTTGGCCAGTTCCTCACGCGCCAGCGGGACGCTCTGCGACATCTTCTTGATCGAATCCTCCAGCGCCGTAAATTCCGCACCGGTCTTCTGAGCCATCGTGTTGGCCTGTCGCATAGCCGTATCGAAACTCATAAAGCCCGATGCCAGATTCTGAACTCCTGATGACATATTTTGAGCGGCAAAACCAATACCGGCTATCATATTTATAGTTTCAGAAAGTTGACCGGTAAAGGACTTTGTTTGCCCCTGCAGGCCCGACAATGCCTTACTCACACTGTCGGCCTCCCCCTTCAGTTGAGCGAATAACTTCGTTCCGTTGCTGTCAAATTTCAGACGTACGCTTATGGTTTTGGTCATTTTTTATATTAATTAATTTGCTAATTCAATTGCAAATTGTTATATTTGCAAAAAGGAAATAAGTTAAGTCTCAAAAATCATATAAGCCATGTTGCCGTTAATGTCTTTTTTCTGGTTGAAGGTTCTTAATTTTATAGTATTCATACTATTCCTTCTTGTATTAGGCTCTGTATTTTATGCTATTTGGACTGGACCGTCAGACAGTAACCATCCCAGAGGTCCTTTTTGGTAAAAGAAATAAGTTAAATCTCAAAAATCATATAAGCCATGTTACCATTAATGTTTTCATTTTTCGGGGGTGTGCTTGGTTTTATCTGGTTTATATTTGGAATACTTTATGTAATAGGCTCAATAGGCACTATTTTCCTTATATATAAAGAAAATATCCAAGACAGTGAAAGGCCTCGTAAACATCTTCGTTGGCCTTGGTAATAGCTTATTGCTTCTACCCCAGCTTCTGCTTCAACCGTTTAAAGCGCTGCAATTGTTCTTCTTCCGGCAATTGTGGCGCTTGCTGTTTCCGCTTAGTCTTAGGACGGGCATCCCACGGCAGGGGCAGCAACTTCTGAGGAGTGATCTTGCGCTTCACATGAGGCTGTATGCAGATCGCGGCGAGAAGTCTCACGCGCTCCCAGGCAGCCCGGCTCTCGGAATCACTCGATTCTGTATAGGCTTTGGCTATAGCACCGAACTCGTCGGGAGTGCAGGCCATGAAATCACGCATGCACATCCCGATCTGTCCGATTGCGAATCCGAGTAATCCTAAGATCCCCGACGCTTTTTTTTTGAGCCTTCCGCAGAGGCCGCAGTCTCCGTCTCATCACTCGAATTAAGAGTGGTCGCCCAACTTACCAGTTCCTCCTGGTCAATTGCGTCGGCGAAACCCATCAGGGTCTTGTCGAACTCTATGCCCTCACGTGCGCAGGCCGAAGCCACACATACTATGTTTATAGGATGACGTTATGTGTGCAAATTTTGTACAATGAATCAGAAGAAAGGAAGTTTGGTTATTCCACTCAATTAACACCGATATGTAGATTTACATAATGTTTAAATTATTCTGCTATTTGATTAGTCGTCTGGTGAAAATTACAGAAAACAAAAATCAGACACCTACAGAATGGTAAGTGTCTGATCAGATCATCTAATGAATATCAGTCATCCAACGTGTAATACACAAATGTCACTGTACCATTTATTTTAAGAGTATTGGCATTGGCAATATCAGGGCCGCGGCCATCTCCAAGAGCAGAAACCAATAGTCCGGCAAAGGCTACAGTGTAGTTATCAAACTTCAATGTGACGTTTTTGCCTGATTTCTTAACAACTGTTACCTTTCCATCCTCATAAGAATATTCTGCGTTTTCGGTGCCAAGCACGAGATCGTCGGGTGTTACTTCATCCCCTACCTCATATTCAGTAAGGTCTTCGTAACATGCAATGGTATGCATGACACCACTTTTTGAGACACCAATATAATAAAAGCCTGATTCATCGTAATTGGGAACGATGGAGCCTACATCCCATTTTTGACCATTAACAGTCAGACTTCCATTAGAAGAACCACCGTCTGGTTCGTCATCGTCACTGCTACATGAAGTGAATCCGAGTGAGATCGCAGCTACAAACAGCATTGTAGCCAAGGCATGAATATACTTTTTCATAGTATGGCTTCTTTAGAATTTATATGATACACCGATAGAGATAGGCAGGCGGTTGAACCATTTGATTCCTTGCCATTTGACTTCAACGCCAATATTAAAACGGTCTGTTATAGCATACTCCGCTCCTGCGCCAAGGTTGTAATAGAACTTATTCATTGATGAACTTCCTATTTCTTCATCGTCATTATCGGCTTCACGGGTTCTACCCTCAGGCTCTGATTTTGTGACTACTCCCTTGATATTGGCATATCCGATACCTGCAAGTGGGTAGACGTTGATTTTCTCACCAATTTTGAACAGATAGTGAACGTTAGCACCCACCTCAAACAGGCTTGCGCCTTTAGCCTTGAAGTCGTAACCTGCAACACCCTCCAAGCGGACATGGTCGGTAAGGCCATACTGATACTTGGCGGCTAAGCCGAAGTTGGTGAGAGATACGCCGTCCTCCATCAGGGGAGATGCGTTGAGGTTGATACCAACCCGTGATTCACCTTTTTGGGCAAATGTGGTCAGAGACATAGCCATTGCACACAAGCAAAACAATAACTTTTTCATAATATGATAATTATTAGTTTGTTGCGAGACAAGGCTCAGGAATCGCATGTTGATTTTTTTATACACTATAATAACACTACAAAAAGAAAGTGTGAGCCTTGTTCGACTATTACAGTAGGCTCTGGACTGCCCTGGCAACATAGTCATATATGCTCACACTTAGGCAGTCGATATGTAGTGATACATAAAGTCACACCTAAGAAGAGCGTCCATGCTTTCTGTTGCCATGAATTGTCCAGATTCACTGTCAGAAAGAGCGAAACGCTTTCAATATGTAGGACTTAGCGCAAGTCGTGCGTTAAGTGTCGCAAAAATAAGAAAAATTTTGTAAAGTAACCAAGGAGTTGAATGATATTTTAGCGACAAGTGAATTTTATGGTCAGAAACAGAGTTTTAAATTCGTACGGTTGATAGATTTGTCCGATTTTTAAGAACGCAATAAAAAAAGTCACTCCTGCATGCAAGAGTGACTAATGGGTTGATTATGAATGCGATTGGTTATTCCCATTCGATGGTTGCCGGTGGCTTGGAGGAGATGTCGTAGGTCACGCGGTTGACGCCGCGGACGGTGTTGATGATTTTGTTTGACACCTCGGCAAGGAAGTCGTAAGGCAGGTGTGCCCAGTCGGCGGTCATGGCATCCGTGGATGTTACAGCGCGGAGTGCTACGGCACGTTCGTAGGTGCGTTCATCGCCCATCACGCCAACACTCTGTACGGGCAGCAGTATCACACCGGCTTGCCATACTTTGTCGTACAGTCCCCAGTCGCGCAATCCTTGTATGAATATATGGTCGGCTTCCTGAAGAATCTGTACTTTCTCGGGAGTGATGTCGCCGAGTATTCTCACTGCAAGTCCCGGTCCGGGGAATGGATGGCGTGTGATGAGGTGTTCGGGCATGCCGAGCTCACGTCCCACGGCGCGTACTTCGTCTTTAAACAATAGACGTAACGGTTCGCACAGTTTCAGGTTCATCTTCTCAGGGAGTCCTCCCACGTTGTGATGGCTCTTGATGGTGGTGCCGGTGATGGAGAGTGATTCGATACAGTCGGGGTATATGGTGCCTTGTCCGAGCCATTTCACATCGGAAAGTTTGTGGGCTTCCTCGTCGAATACTTCAATGAATCCTTTGCCTATGATTTTGCGTTTCTTCTCGGGGTCGGTGACACCGGCGAGTTCCGAGAAGAATTTCCGGGATGCGTCGACACCGATTACATTCAGACCGAGTACTTCGTAGTCGCGTAGCACGTCGGTGAATTCGTTTTTGCGGAGCATACCGTGGTCTACGAATATGCAGGTGAGGTTCTTGCCTATGGCTTTGTTGAGAAGAACGGCAGCTACTGAGGAGTCGACACCGCCACTGAGACCGAGCACCACCTTGTCATCGCCAAGCTGCTGCTTGAGCTGTGCGACGGTGGATTCGATGAATGATGCCGCGCTCCAGTCCTGCTTACCACCGCAGATGTCGACAACGAAGTTGCGCAACAACTGTGTGCCGCAAGTGCTGTGGTAGACTTCGGGGTGGAACTGCACGCCCCATAGTTTTTCACCTTGTGCCTGATATGCTGCCACGGGCACTTGTTCGGTAGATGCAATGATGTTGAATCCTTCCGGAAGCGATGTGATGGTGTCGCCATGGCTCATCCACACTTGGCTTCCCGGCTCAATGCCTTTGAGCAAGGGATTGGTGGTGTCGATGGTGGTGAGCAGGGCACGTCCGTATTCACGGCTGTTGGCTGGCTCCACGGTTCCGCCATTGACGTATGCCATGAACTGCGCTCCGTAGCATATACCGAGTATGGGGTATTTGCCGCGGATGGTGTCAAGCTCGATTTTGAACGCTTTTTCGTCGTAGACGGAAAATGGCGAACCGGACAGGATTACCCCGATCACCGACGGGTCGGAGTGGGGGAACTTGTTGTAGGGTACGATTTCGCAATACATGTTGAGTTCGCGCACGCGCCGCCCTATGAGCTGGGTGGTCTGCGAGCCGAAGTCAAGAATGATAATCTTTTCCTGCATAAATAATATTTGAAGTAGGGAATTTCTGATTGCAAAGTTACATAAAAATCAGAAATGCCCGGCTATTTGAGCGATGGAATTATTGTGGGATTGCATACCATCCACAATACGTCGTGCGGACGGAACACTGTGTCGGCATCGGGTGTGAAATATTTGTCGTCGCGCATCACGCTTACCAACAGAGCCGAGTAGCGTCCTGACAGCTGTGAATCGGCTACGCTGACGCCTACGAGCGGTGATGTATCGGATAGTTGCACGGATTTCAGTTTTAGGTCGGAGGCACGCAAATTGTCGGGGGCGGAGTCGTCTGCCTGTGCCTCGACTACCGGTAACAGTGCCTGTATGTCTTCGTCTGTGCCTATGACGCCTATGACGTCGCCGGGAAATACTCGGGTATCGCCGGAGGGTACCGGCAGCAAATGTGTGCCGCGCTGTATGGATGCTATGCTCACTCCGTAGCGTGAGCGCAGACCGGAGTCCATGAGCCGTTCGCCTACAAACGGACAGGCATAGCCTACGTTCATGAATGCGAGGTGGAGGTTGCTGACAAGATTGTTGTTGCGGCCGCTACGTCGCAGTTCACGCTCGTTGAGGTTGTTGAGGAATTTTGTTTCGATGGAGCTCATGCGCCGGCGTACGCGTTTGGAGAATACGAATACGATGAGTATGAATATTGCCACTCCGAAGGTGATGCCCACGCTCCATGAGTAGATGGCTGTCAGGGTGTAGGTGATGAATACGAGCGCGAGCAGCAGTCGGAATATGGTCATGACTATGAGCGGTACGTCGAAGTGGGCGTTGGCGCTGATGAGACGTTGGCGTTCCGTTTTCTTCGATGCCGGATATGACATGGCGAGCAGGAAGGGAGCCATTGCCGCCAATGTAATGAACGCGCACAGCAACTTACCCCATGAGGGGCTGAATGATGTGGTGAGTGGCAGCAGCCATTGGCGTGATATCATGGATATGGCAATCAGTACTGATGAGTAAAGCAGTATGCGCCAAAGGTAACGTTTGAGCAGTGAGCGCCATAGTATGCCGGTTTCGCTCTCGGTGCTGGCGTTCTTAGAGTATCGTTCGATTAGGAAATGCAGTTTGCCGGGGAGGTGCCGCGCCACGAAGTTGTAGGCGGGGTCTGCCATGCGTATGAAGTATGGTGTGGTGAATGTGGTGAGTACCGAGACTGCCACCACTATGGGGTAGATGGTGGAGTCGAGTACGCCGAGTTGCATACCCAACGTGGCTATGATGAAAGCGAATTCGCCGATCTGTGTAAGTGAAAAGCCCGATTCCATGGCTACCTTCAGTGGCTGGCCGGTGACGAGCATACCGAATGTGCCGAAAAGAATCATGCCTACAATAACCACTGCCGATAATATTAATATAGGTGTCCAGTAGTGCACGATAATTTCGGGATTGACCATCATGCCCACTGAGATAAAGAATACCGAGCCGAACAGGTCCTTGACGGGCTGTGTGACATGTTCTATGCGTTCGGCAAAGCTTGTCCCTGCCAGTATGGAGCCCATGACAAATGCTCCTAATGCGAGTGAGAATCCGCAGTAGACCGAAAATACCGCCATGCCCAGACATAGCCCCATGGATACGATGAGCAGTGTCTCGCTATTGAGAAACCTGCGTGTGCCGTTGAGCATGGAGGGGAGCAGGAACACACCTACGGCAAACCACATTATGAGGAAGAATCCGAGCTTGCTCACGCTTTTGAGCAGGTCGACCCCTTCGACGCTGTCATTGATGGCAATCGATGACAGTATCACCATCATCAACACGGCAAACAGGTCCTCGACTATCAGTACGGCAAATACGAGCGATGCAAATTTCTTATGGCTGAGATTGAGGTCATTGAACGCTTTTATGATAATGGTGGTGGATGACATTGAGAGCATGCCGCCGAGAAACAGGCTGTTGATGTTGGAGAATCCGAGCAGATGCCCTATAGAGAATCCGGCGCACATCATGCCTATCACTATTATAAGTGCTGTGACAACAGCCGAACCGCCGGCGTTGAGCAGTTTTTTGAAGCTGAATTCGAGACCCAGTGAGAACAGCAGCACCACGATGCCTATCTGCGCCCAGAAATCGATGTTGCTTTCGGTTGTTACCGACGGCAGGTACACGAAATTGGGGCTTGCGAGAAATCCTGCCACTATGTAACCGAGTACCACCGGCTGTTTTATCCATTTGAAGAATACGGTGGTTACGGCTCCGAGTATGAGTATGAAGGCAAGGTCGGAGATGAGACTCTGTATGTCGAGCTGCGCGGCCTGATGCGCTGGTTCGACCGCCGCAAGAAGTATGGTGGCAGGTGTCATGGATTGTATCGGATGGAATATGTGTTAGTGTGGGTGGGTACTGAATCAGATGGTAATCTGATTGGCGAGTGATATGGCTGACGTGGGTCTTACATGCCGCAAGGCTTCGAACAGCGCTATGAAGTCGGTAGATTCACGTGCGAGTGTCACAAGGTTGAGACGTGTGGTGGGCTCATTGTAGTCATACTCCACATATACGTTGACCAATTGCACGTTGTGGCTCTCAAGACATGTGCGGTAGTCGGCTATGTCGGTCACTATGGCATTGACGCGCAGGCGTATTATACGGGATTCGCCACCTAAGTGCACACGGTGCTCAAGTTGTTCGAGAAACATCAGTATGACTATAATCAGCGCGGTGGCTACGAGCGAAAGCACATACAATCCCACTCCCACTGCCATACCTATGGTGGCTACCATCCATATTCCGGCGGCAGTGGTGAGACCTCGCACCGAGCCTTTGCTTTGAATGATGGCTCCGGCTCCAAGAAAGCCTATCCCGGTGATGACCTGTGCAGCTATACGTCCCGGGTCGCCGTTCTTAAGTCCGAGGTATTCCTGTGGTACGTATATGGACAGTATCATGGCGAGGGATGCCCCCATGGATATAAGGGCGAATGTGCGTATGCCGGCAATCTGTCCCTTGCGTTTGCGCTCCAATCCCACGCAGCTGCCCAGTATGAGACTGAGCAGCAGCTTGTAGACCGACGATACGGTGGAAACCTCCACCGTATTGACGGAATCGTATATGGATTGTAGCGCGTCGGTCATGTTATGCGGATGGGCGGGCGGTGACTATTTCTTCATGGTGAAGTGCCGGGATGTCAGCCGGTAATTGTCGGCAAACAGTTCGACGGTGTAGTCACCCGGAGTAAGGGTGGTGTTGACATCCCAGTATATGGTGATGCCGGATATCTCCTGACCTCCGTACTCGATGGTTTTCTTAGCCGTGCATGGTACGCTGCCACCTTCGAATGGGAAAGAGCCGGCGTTGCCCAGCAACGAACCTTCGGGGCTGGTGATACGCAGATATATAGTTTTGGCACCGGAGGGTGTAGAGTTGTTCTGCGGAATGGTAAACGTCACTTTAAGCTGTTTGGCTTTGGTGATGTTTTTCTCATTCTTGCCGTTGCCTTTCAGAGCAGATAGTGTCACACCGGTAACATTCAGCTTTTCGGCGAGTGTCATACGTTCGTTGAGTGTCTCGTTTTTACGTGACACTTCTGCTACTTGTGTCGACAATTGCTCATTACGGTTGCGTATTTCGGCATTTTCGGCTTTAAGTCCGGCGTTCTCGCGGCCAAGGGAATCGACCTGAGCTATATAATGGCGCAACAGTGCCCGCAGTGTCGATATCTCGTCCTGCAATTCCTTGATGCGCTTGGAGCTTTTGGTCTTTTCGGAGTTGAGTTCCTTGATGAGCTGTTCCACCTTGTTCTTCGCTGCGGTATATTTTGCCAGGATGGTGTCGTTCTGCAACTGTACTGCCTGATTTTCGTAGCGGCTGAATTCGGAGTTTATGGCATCGTACTCATTGGAGAGTGTGAGCTGTTCGTTGGTGAGCTGAAGCTGTTCGTTCTCAGCGCGTGCCACGTTGACCTCTTTTTTCAATGATGTAACCTGTACCACGCTGAACACTATCGCCCCCACAAGGAGCAGGATGAGAGCGGCTGCCACCCAAAGGAAATATTTCTTATTCATATTCTATCTTATGGCGCAATGGCGTTAATGAAAATGATATGTAAGAGCTATAGATTATAATTAGTCCTGTTATGGCTGTGTTGTAGGATTACATTCCACGTCCGTGACAGTTCTTGAACTTCTTTCCGCTACCACAAGGGCAGGGGTCGTTACGGCCTACCTTTGGGGCTGCCTTGACCGGCTGCGGACGTTGCTGTTCGCCTTGGCGGGCAGATGCCGCAGCGCGTGTGGCTGATTCTCCGGGTAACGCTTCCTTGGAAGTGCGGTATTGCGAATAGTCGGTGCGGCGTTCAGGCATGGCACGCTGCACTTCGGGGGCTGCGGGCTGCTGCTGTTCCTGCTGGTGTTGCGGTTGTTGCTGTTGCGGGATATATATCTGTCCACGCATCAATGCCGATACCACTTTCACGTTGAGGTTATTGAGCATCTGCTCGAAGAGGTGGAACGATTCCACTTTGTAGATAACCAACGGGTCTTTCTGTTCGTACGATGCATTTTGTACCGACTGACGTAATTGGTCAAGTTCGCGAAGGTGCTCTTTCCAGAGTTCGTCGATGGTCACGAGCAGTATGGCTTTGTGCCATTCCTTGACTATGGAGCGTGATTCGGTGTCGTATGCCTGACGGAGGTCGGCACGCAGATGGAACATACGCTTGCCATCAGTTATGGGCACTATGATTTGACCGTCCATGTTGCGGTTTTCCACGCAATCCTTTATCACCGGAGTGGCTATATCAGTGATTCGCGCGCTCTTACGGTCAAAAGCCTCGATAGCGGCGGTGTGTATGGCATCGATTACATCCTCCTTGGGCATGTTGCGGAATTCATCGGCTGTGAACGGTGCTTCGATGGTGAGTATCTTGAACAATTCAAGCGCGAGGTCGTCGTAATCGGTGGGTGCGTCGTAGTTGTTTACGAGGTTTTCGATTACGTCGTAGAACATGTTGGCTATGTCGATACCTATGCGTTCGCCCAACAGTGCGTGGTGACGTCGTGTGTAGATGTATGCGCGTTGCTTGTTCATGACGTCGTCGTATTCGAGCAGACGTTTACGGATGCCGAAGTTGTTTTCTTCAACGCGTTTTTGGGCGTTCTCAATGGCATTGTTGATGAGTTTCGATTCAATCATCTCACCCTCTTCCAAACCGAAGCGGTCAAGCATCTTCATCACTTTGTCGGTAACGAACAGACGCATCAGCTGGTCTTCGAATGAAACGTAGAATACGGAAGAGCCCGGGTCGCCCTGACGTCCGGAACGTCCGCGAAGCTGGCGGTCGACGCGGCGCGACTCATGGCGTTCGGTACCGATGATGGCAAGACCACCGGCTTCTTTCACCTCAGCCGGAAGCTTGATGTCGGTACCACGGCCTGCCATGTTGGTGGCTATGGTTACAGTACCTGCCTTGCCTGCCTGTGCCACGATGTCGGCTTCCTTTTGGTGAAGCTTGGCATTGAGGACGTTGTGGGGTATATTGCGCATCTTGAGCATTCGGCTCAGGAGTTCTGAGATTTCTACGGAGGTGGTACCTACGAGTACGGGGCGTCCTTTTGCCACCAATTGCTGTATCTCATCGATTACGGCTGCGTACTTTTCTTTCTTGGTCTTGAACACGCGGTCCTTCATGTCCTCACGTGCTACCGGACGGTTGGTGGGTATGGTCACTACGTCGAGTTTGTAGATGTCCCAGAATTCACCGGCTTCGGTTTCAGCCGTACCGGTCATACCGGCGAGCTTGTGGTACATGCGGAAGTAGTTCTGAAGCGTGATGGTGGCGAATGTCTGAGTGGCGGCTTCCACTTTCACGCCTTCCTTGGCTTCGATTGCCTGATGCAGACCGTCGGAGTAGCGACGACCCTCCATGATACGACCTGTCTGTTCGTCGACAATCTTGATTTTGTTGTCGTCAATCACATATTCCACGTCCTTTTCAAAAAGGGTGTAGGCTTTGAGCAACTGGGTCACAGTGTGTACGCGTTCTGCCTTGATGGCGTAGTTCTGCATCAGTTCGTCCTTGCGCTGACGGCGTTCTGCCAAATCCTCTATGGTTTCGGCTTCAGATAGCTGTGATGCTATGTCGGGGAGCACGAAGAATTGCGGGTCGGAGCTGGTGCCGGTGAGTTCGTCGATACCCTTGTCCGTCAGTTCCACGCTACGGTTCTTTTCGTCAATCACGAAATATAGCGGTTCGGTGGCTTTGGGCATCTCTCGTGAGTTGTCCTGAAGATAGTAAGCTTCAGTTTCGAGAAGTATGTTCTTGATGCCTTCCTGGCTCAGGAAGCGAATCAAAGCACTGTTTTTCGGCAAACCTTTGTAGGCACGGAACAGCAGCAATGCTCCTTCCTTGCGTACATCCTTGTCCTCCGATGCGAGTTTGGTTTTGGCTTCGGACAGAATCTGAGTGACGAGACGACGCTGTGCCTGTACCACTTTCTCCACATTGGGACGGTATTCCATGAACAGCTGGTCATCGCCTTTGGGAACGGGGCCTGAGATGATGAGGGGTGTACGGGCATCGTCGATAAGCACGGAGTCCACCTCATCGACAATGGCGTAGTAGTGCTTGCGCTGTACCATGTCACCGGGTGTCATTGCCATGTTGTCGCGCAGGTAGTCGAAGCCAAATTCGTTGTTGGTTCCGAATGTGATGTCGCAGTTGTATGCGGCGCGGCGTTGGGGAGTGTTGGGTTCGTGCTTGTCTATGCAGTCCACAGTCGAGCCGTGGAACATATATAGCGGACCCATCCATTCCGAGTCACGTTTCGAGAGATAGTCGTTGACAGTCACCACATGCACGCCTTTGCCCGAGAGCGAGCGAAGGAACACGGGGAGTGTGGCTACGAGTGTCTTTCCTTCACCGGTTGCCATCTCTGCAATCTTGCCTTGCTGGAGTACCACACCACCAATGAGCTGTACGTCGTAGTGCACCATATCCCACTTGATTTCATTGCCACCGGCTACCCATGAGCTTTTGTAGATAGCCTTGTCGCCGTCGATGGTCAGGAAGTCCTTTCCTGCGGCAGCGAGGTCGCGGTCAAGCTGGGTGGCTGTAACCTCTACGGTGGGGCTTGCCGCGAAGCGTGCCGCCGTTTCGCGGAGCGTGGCGAACACTACGGGCAGATGCTCGTTGAGTTTATCTTCAATGATGTCAAGTATGTTTTTTTCGTGACGGTCTATCTCGTCCCAGAGGGGCTGACGCTTGTCAAAGGGCAGGTTTTCGATGTCGATGCGCTTTTGTGCGGCAGCTTCCTCATCGTTGCGTATGGCTGATTTGATGTCGGCGCGTACGGCATTGATCTGTTCGCGGAGATCATCGGGCGATAGTTCCTTCATTTTTGGCTCAAGAGCCTTTATTTTGTCTACGATAGGGCGGATTTCTTTTAAGTCGCGTTGCGATTTATTTCCGAATATCTTACTTAAGAATGTGTTAAGTGACATGTATTTATTTGATTTTATTGTTTTTTCCTTTAAGAAGGGGAGTGTCCGTATCAGTACGGCACTCCTGATTAGAGTGCAAAGATAGTGAAAATGTGTGGGATAACATTTTGCTAACCGATAAAATACGATGGTTTCAACGGTTATTCAACCACGGAGTTGCCCTGATTGTTCGGAAGTGTCACATGGAAATGCGGATTGGGTGTGTGCTCGCGCAGTATTATATCTGTCATTTCACGGACTATATCAGGGTGCGAGGATGCTATATCGCGGTCTTCATGAATGTCATCAGCAAGGTTGTAAAGGTGTGGTATCCCGCTTTTTACTATCAGTTTCCAATCGCCTTTGCGCACACCTATCTGGTCAGTTTCGTCAAACTCCCAATACAGGAAGTCGTGTTTGCGTTCCTGATTTTTGCCGAGCAGTGTGGGTGCGAACGATATACCATCGAAATGGTCAACTTCCTTGTCAGTGTTGGCGTATTTGCCGGGGAATTGCTCTACGCCGATTATCTCGGCAAATGTAGGCATAAGGTCGTAGAATGCTATTGGAAGCTCCTGGACACTTCCCGGTGCAATCTTGCCATCCCAGCGCACTATGAACGGGACGCGGATTCCGCCTTCGTGTATCTGGCGCTTCAATCCGCGCAGTTTGCCGTCGCGTCCGAAGAATGTAGGGTCGGCTCCGCCTTCCTCGTGAGGACCATTGTCGCTTGTGAATATCACTATAGTGTTATCGTCAAGCCCTTTTTTCTTTAGTAACGCCATTATTTCGCCTACGTATGCGTCAAGACGTGTAATCATGCCTGCAAACTGGGCATGTGTGTGGAACGACGGGTTGTATCTGGACCATATCGAGCCTTCCCAGTCGAGGTCGGTGGTGAATTTATCACGGTAGTGGTTCACGATAGAGTCCTCGGGCTGCACGAGTTCGGCGTGTGGCAATGTATAGGTGAGTATTCCGAAGAAAGGTTTGTCAGCGGTTTGACTGTCAATCCATTTCATGGCTTCCTGATGTATGAGGTCGGCTGAATACTGTTCCCGGTTACGATATTCAGGTCCATACATGGGATGCTGTATGTTCTGCTCCATGACCACGCGCACTGTGGCTGTGTCACCGGCTGATTTGCTGTAACGGTTCAGAAAATTGGGATAGTACAGGTGAGCCTGGAACTGGCAGATATAGCCGTAATATTCGTCTATGCCCCGTTTGTCGGGAGTGGAGCAGGAGCCTTCGTAGCCGCCCGCCCATTTGCCGAACATACCTGTGGTATAGCCGTTGTCTTTCATGATTTCCGGCAGGATGATGTGGTCGGGGTCGTAAGGATGTTGTCCCACTACGGAATATTCTTTGTTGTTTCCGTACATGATGATGGGGGAATTTCCCCAATATTCCTTGTTGCCGCGTACTTCGCAGTGACCGCTGTGTTGTCCTGTCATGAACGAAGCCCTCGAAGGAGCGCTGACGGGACTGCCCGCATACGCTTGAGTGAAACGTATGCCTTCGCTTGCCATAGCGTCTATATGGGGAGTGCGTATGAACGGCTGGCCGTAGCAGCCCAAATCTCCGTATCCCATGTCATCGCAGAGGATAAATATAATATTAGGTCGGGCATTCTTTTTCTGTGCGTTGGCGGATAGGGCGGATAAGAGCAGTGTGCCGCCAATTATTGAGATTGATTTATAATCCATTAGGTTGTTTTATTTTT
>OFGR01000799.1_pt1 | contig 28910 bp, 25 predicted proteins | sample 1521811 | NCBI WGS metagenome assembly OFGR01 (sample SAMEA3504098, study PRJEB24116) | mouse gut metagenome | biome: mouse gut; feature: mouse-associated habitat; material: faeces | place: Denmark | collected 2011
CTTTACAGGATATTTTTACGAGATTGGGATATATAATTTATTGGCGCTGTACTAGTAGGATTGATTCAGTTCCTTTAGATAAATTAAAGTATCTATCTAGATGTGGATTGAAGGTGTTAGATTTAGGACTAGAGTCGGCGTCAGATTTGCAACTATTAAGGATGGGAAAAACTAGCAATCCTAAAAAATATTTGAACCAAGCAGAAAAAATTTTATATGAATGTAATAGAAACAACATTTATGTAAAAATTAATATTTTACTTTATTCCGGCGAGAACTATGAAACTATAAATGAAACAATAAAATGGCTAGAAAAAAACAAAGCATTGATAAAAGGAATATCAGCTAATAGTCAAATTATATATGGATATGATAATACTATTATGAATATTTTAAAGAATAATGGATCTTCATATACAGAACATTTTTCACTTGAAAAGGATGGGTATGCGTACATTAATTTAAGTAAAGAAATAGATTATGAGGTTGCGAAAAATATATGTTTGGAAATGTCTAGAATCGTAATGAGTGACATTGATTATTTTGAATTGAAAAAATACGGGTATTTTGCAAGAAATTATACTTTTGAAGAATACAAAAAGGATTTAGCAGAATTAGACTCATCCATATTACCGTTTAAGAGAACTTTAGATAATAAAAGTGTATTGCTTTAAGGGGGAAAAATGAAAAATACTAGTAATAGTTTTATGATAAGTATTTTACATGGAATAGAACATAATATTGCGGCACATGCTGATAAAATTTCTTTTAAGGAAATAAAAGTTATTGGGAATCCTTTATTTAATGATTTGGCAAAAGACATGGAATTGGATTTAGGTACAGATTATAAATTTGTGAAGTTTCCTCTGTTTTTAACGAAAGCGCCAGATGACGAAATTAATGTTTGTTCGGTTTGCTTTGGAGCTTTATCTTTAATGGTAAAAGATGATGCTGAGTTGTATAAAGTTAAAGGTGAGTACTTAAATGCTGCAATAAATGCATTAATTCTTCTTCATTTATCTAATCAAAATGAAGAACACAATCAAGAGGCTGTATTTTGGCCAAGGAACTATTATTTGGGGACGACCCAGGGCGAGGCAGGAACATTAAATCAGACATCGTTAAGTTTATCGACGCTAGCAACATTAGGTTTTTTGAATAAGAAGTCTCCTTTAACTGGAAAAAGTATTAGTAATAAGGCCTTTAAAAGTCGTTTGTTTTTTATTTTAAAAGGTATTAGATGGATTTTGGATAGTCAAAAAATAGATGCTTTGGGAGCGGCATGGAGTTATGCAACAACGAGTACTTCAATAAAAAATGAACCTATAAGTACTGCCGTGTTACCAACTTTTTACTGTATAAAAACACTAGATAAATATTTAAATATTTTTAAAAGAGATAATGAAATAATAGATATCTTGAAAAAGTTATATCCTAATATATTGCTCGAAATGGAAGAATCAATAAAATTAGGAGTAAAATATTTAGTAGCAACCCAAAATCATGATGGAGGAATAGGGAAAAACAATGTAGAAGTATCTTCTTCATATATGCATTCTATTTTGGCTTTACAAATATTAGTTACTTATGGTGCAAATGAATATGAAGCAATAGGAAAATATTTAAATTACATAACCAAGGTATCACCAAATGTGCTACTGAGAGATATTGAAAAAAATATATTTGAAAAGTGTAGATATCAAGTCTTTAGACTAATTTCTAATGGAGTCAGTGATGGAGGAACTGACCAGTGGATAGATACATATGACACAGAAAGCTTTGAAATATGTCCGGAATGCATGATAATAATTTCGGGTATTGATATTTTAGAATATATAAAGTCAGATTCTCTTAAAAATAAAAAATATGCTAAATATTTATGCAAACTGGTTTATTTTATGTATATGAAACTGTTGAAACGGATTGTTATAGAGCAAAATAATGTTTATATCAAGGGAAGAAGAACCGATAATGAATTAGAGTATCCTATTTATTGTTTATATTATGGAAAGAAAAGTATTAAAAAATTGTTAAAATATGATGGGTTAGCTTTAAAAAAATTATTGAATAGGAAAATTACTTTTGACAGGTGGTTATTGATTATATGTTTCATTGCAGTATTAGTAATATCAATTTCTATATTAGTTGACAGTAAGGCGACTATTATTGCTGGTCTAACTACATTATTTACATCATTAATAACATTTATATTGAAAAAAGTAAAAGGAGATTAATTGGAATGGAAAGATTCAAAATTTGTACTTGGAATATCGGAAGTTCATATAAGAATAATACATTTTCTGATGTTGTGATGGAACTGAAAAAAATTAATCCGGATGTTTTGTGTATACAAGAAATGATGGATGAAGAGGGGTATATTAGTACAATACAAAAGGAACTAAGATTAAATTTGTTAGAATATAGGAGGTTATCGCCAAGCCCCTACTGGCCCGAAAAATTTATGGGCATTGCTTTGTTTTCAAATTTAGAGAAACGCAATATAGATTTTTTGCATATACCAGCCCCAAAACTGTGTTATGAATATGATAAAAAAATGGAGTTTATGCATGATAAAGGTTTTATTTTTTGTGAATTTAGAGATTTTAGTTTAGTTACAGGACATTTTTTCCCTTTTTATAGATATAATTTGAATGATTATGATTTCAAAAAATATTATGATTTTTTGGACAATTGGATAGATGAAAAAATAAAATGTAAAAATAAAATAGTTGTAGCAGCAGATTTTAATTCTAATTATAGCAGAAATCTTTTAAGTAAATCACTTTCTAAGCTTGATTGTGCAATTGATGGTATTACTCGTCCAATTCGTCGAGGCGGAGATTGTATATATTTTTCACACCAATTTCAGCTTAGAGAGGCTCAGAATTTATTTAGAAAAGAGGATCACCACGTTTGCTTCGCAGTATTTGAGGACTAATAAGTTAAAAGTGGACATATGCTAATATTGAAGAATTATCTTGGCAATTCAATATATTTGGTGTTAATCAGTAAATGGGTCGTTGCCATGCTTTTGGTTCTGCTTGTGTCTTAAAATATGCGGGTTCCAAATGGGTAAAATACCACCCCATATGCTGACTAACACTATATATTTTATTTAATTAAATTCATATCAAGCGTATTTGGTGTTGTTTTATGATGGGAGCAATGACTCTAGCGCCCAACGGTGTCTCCTTCCTCGGCAGATACGAACACGGAAAGCCGGGAAAGCCTGTAAACACGGCACTTTCAGCACTACATAGGTTTCAAATTTACATTATTTCCGTGTGCTTTTAAGGGCATTTTTACATTAGTGAGGGTGCGAACGGTTGTTCTGGAGTTCTTTTGCCTGATAGTTTATACTCGTAGGCAAAAGTCGGTTATTATCACGGAAACTCTGATACTCGCACGGAAACCGCTGTACTATCAGGCAAAAGTCGATACTCGCAGGCAAAACCCTTATACGAACACGGAAACTGCCCGTGAGTTTTCGTGTCTGTATAAGGGTTTCCGTGATAGTATGCAGTGTTTCCGTGATAGTACACATAAAAATGATAAAAATATCTTGCAAAACTGTTTTTTTAAAAACATTTTTATTCAGCGCAAAGCTCTACCAATACAATCTCCGGACGGTTATTGAAGCGGAACGGTATGATGCTGTTGCCAATGCCGCGGCTGACGACCATGTCCGTGCTGCCATCCGTATACAGCCCTGCATCAAATTTGGGGAACAGTCCCTGATTGGGTGCAATCAGCCCGCCGATGAGGGGCAGGCGGAACTGGCCGCCATGTGCATGGCCGCTTAAGACTAAACCAATACCGCAGTCTGCATAAGTTTCAAACAGCTCCGGGCGGTGGGAGAGCAGGATTGTGTAGCTGCCTTCGCTGCCGGCCAGGGATTCTAATTTTGTACCGGCCATAGAAGGCACTTCCCCGAACATATCACCCTTAACTGTAAAATCGGGATCGGAAAGCCCGATAAGCATAATCTTTCCACCATCCCGTTCCAGCCATACTGTTTTATCCTCAAGAACAGTCACGCCAGCCGTTTCAAGGCCGGTTCTGAGCCGCCCATACTCTGTCAGGCGGGCTTCGTGGTTGCCTGTCACATAGTAGACGGGTGCGATCTGGACGGCCTCTTTTGCAAAGGAAAGGGCTGTGTCTATGTCTGTATGTGTAGAATCTACAAGGTCCCCGGTTATCACAATAATGTCCGGCCCGCTCTCGGACAGCATCCGCAGCAGCGTGGAGTTATCCTTTCCAAATTCGGCATTATGAAGGTCGGATACCTGTGCGATACGGAACCCGGAAAAGGCAGGAGGGATCCGGCTGCTGGAAATGGAAACGGTGCTTACCATCAGCGCAGTGTTCCCCCATACTGTCCATATGGCCAGAGCCAGCAGCACGGATACCGTGCAGAATGCGGCTGTCTTTTTTTGAGAAAATCTTTTTTTCATTTCTTTTTCACTCCGTTTCCACTGTTATGCCCCTGGACAGGCAGGGACTTGCTGGCATCACATTAAATGCGTGTCGCTCCGGCTTTTCATATCCTTCAAAATAGGGATAAAACTTTTTCCCAGGTCAGTCAGGGAATACGCCATCTTTGGCGGCACTTTGTGCGTCTGATAAAGTTCCACTCTCAACTGTAATATAGGGCATTTTCTTTCTCCTCCTGTTATTTTTTATAATCTTTTCCATGGCTGAACATTTTCCATTCCTCAACATATGCAATATTCTGGTGCATAGGTTCTTTTAGAAGATTTTCATAAAATGCGAATTGCACTTTAAGTCAATATAAAAATTATAGCATATTTTTAAAAATAAAGCATAAAATTGTGAAAAAACAAATGATTGTTTTATAAAATGATATGAGGAATAAGAGGGACTTCGTAATAGTCGGCATTGTGCTGCAGGTTCCAAAGTTACATTATTTCCGTGTACTTTTAGGGCATTATCCGGTCAATCTTCCATTATCATTCCATTCCCCATACAGAACTCCCTTTCTGGTATTTTCAATCAGTTTCTGCAGCCTGCTCTGAAATAGTTCCGGCTGCTTCTTTTTGATTTGTATGGTATCAATCCGCACCCGCTGGTACAGGGGAGGGAATTTCTGAAAATTGTTCCAGACTTCCGCATCCGCTCAGCCAAAGCACAGGGCTTCTTCAACGCAATCGATATACCAGAAAGTGCCATCATCAACCGGGCGGCCCCGTTTCACGATTACCCAGCATTCCTTTTCCTTATCATGGTTTTTTATGAGCCATTCCCGCAGTTCGTGGCGGTTTTTGGCATCAAGCAGATTTGTAAAATCCATAATTCTTTCCCCCTGATTTCGCAGTGCTGATTTGGATTATACCACAGGTACGGGGATAATTCCACGGATTAATGGCACATTGTATGAATTGGTACAGGTCATAGAGTTTGCTGTGTATGGAAATTTGCTGTTTTTTTTCCTTTCCTTTTCCATGCTGCATAGCTCTATCTGGCTGAGCATTCCTAAATTCATTTTTATCTGCCGGTGAAAAATCTGGTTTGGCCATATCAGGTCTCATTGTTTTCATGGATGAATTCCAAAGCAATCTTCTGCCAATATCTTTCTGAAATGAAAAAACAACTCCAAAAACAGCAAGCAGGCCTGCTATAATTCTTGAAACAGCCTTTATTCCTTTGGTTCCCCTGTTCATTTCAAATAGATTACACACACGCAGGAGAATGCCCTTCCAGTGACATCCAATATGAAGGCTCATAATGATTAAGCCCAGATATGCACTAAATGTATGTAACCAGCCTGTAAACCTGCGAACGAAAACACGTTCTTCGAAATAAGCACTGAGGTTATTGCAAGCGCAATCATATCAAAAAACAGTAATATATCAGTCAGGAACAGCAATGCACTCCTGATATTGGAAAAAGAATTCTGCGCAATTTTACCAAAATGCCTGAACCAATGGTCATTCAGAATTAAGTGAATGATAAACAGGATAAACATGAATATACCAATATATTCATGCCATAAATTTCCCGTTAACGGATAGCCCATGCATAATATGAAACCTGCGTACATCACGAAATCCACAATTGGCTTTATTCTGTTCTTCATAATGCAGATTTTATATTGCGTAGAAAATTTCAGGCTGACAAAGTCAATGATTATATCGAAGTGCTATTTTTCACATGATATTCATTTGTGGTTATGATTACAATACAGCCTTTCATAATTCACAAGCTGTTTCAATTGGGATAAACCTGTTTTATAATGTTTGATAAAAACACCGCCTTTCTGATATCATGAGAAATCCTGTTCCTTGTTTTGTGGACGGCTGCTTTCAGGGAGAAAAAAGGAAAAAGGGATGGCATTGCGGCAGCGCTGTTTATCTTTGCCAATATAGGGATAGGATTTCTGCCGTGTACCGCCTGGGTGCGGTATGGCGTTTCAGCTTTTGCCATTATGGGATATGGCGGAATACATTATAAAAAGCAGATTGGAAAAGCTGTTTTTGTATAGGCTTATGAAGGATATAACCATAATAGTGAAAGGGGATGTGTTCCATGTGATGGTAATGCTGCAGCAGGGAAAGGCGGGGAAGGCAAGTAAATGACCCTGCACTAAATGAAACATACGGGGGAGACTTTGCAGTCTCCTGCGATGAGGAAAAGTTTCAGGTGGTGGTGATGTTATAAACTTTATGGTCATTTCGTGCAATTCATAGTCATTTGGTGCAATCGTGGTTAAAAATGCGGGTGTATGTGCCGATGGATTTTATGAAGCGTGCAGGACATGGCTGGCGTAAAAATATTAAGTCAGGGAGGATGACAGCATGTCTATGAATGTGAATGGAAGTACACAGCAGACGGGAACCGAATGTTTTCAGAACATGAAGACAGAAGTGCTGAGGAGGATCATGTCAAGTGATATTCTATGAAGCGGAAAGGTATAAGTCACTTTTAGGGGCATTGTGTTCATAGATGCCAGTTTTCCAGCCAGACAGGAGGAAATTGAAATGGATATTACAGGAATAGCAAAAAGCCATCAGGCGAACCGCATTGCAGCAGGAAAGCCATCAGCCAGGAAGGAATGGAAGCTGTCTGATTCCCTCCGGGAACAGATAGCTGAATATGCCAGAGAAGATGCGGCGCAGAGTGTCTATATGGGGAATAAGTTCCTCGCCCTGCGCAAAAGCGAGGTCGCCAAAGTCGCGCCGGACAGGTTTGCGCTGATGGGGAAGCTCAATCAGGAAATGGCGGATATGAAGGAAATAAGGGAGGCGGACGAGAGGTGGCTGCGCCTCCTGTTCGGGGAGCCGTATGAAGCTAAGTTCCAGTCGGAAGGTACGGGTTCTGCCATCCATGTGTATGACGAAAACGGTGACGAAATACTGACCTGCACAGCGGGCGTGGGATGGCATGAGAAGGAGTCGAAGGCGGAGACACAGGTACACGGGGCTTTGAAAGCTGCCTACTATGCTGCGTACCATGCAGCAAGGCAGGAGATAAATTCCGGCATTGCCGGGATGGAAGTTCAGGGCGGTTTTGATGTGAAGGCGTGAGTTAATTTTTTGAAACCTGTGTCTGGAAATTTGCGAATAATTGAGGTATAGATGTAACTGTATATGCACGGGTAAGACGATTGGAACTGCTGGAATCCAAGGGACTGCTTTATTTACAAAAGGGAAAAATAAATCGGGCAGATGTTAAGATTGTCTCAAAATTATCAGATGATGACATATATGAATTCATCTTTCTTTTTGTAAGAAAAATCAGCTTTATGAAGCGTTAGAAGAATTAAAAACCAATAAAAGCACATGTATTGTAACACTGGTCAATTCTATTGATGATTATGAGAAATGGGAGAATATATGTGGCAAAGGCAGGATATTACCGGCATTTCCAGGTACCGGTGGAAGTATAAAAGAGGATATTCTTGATGCTGGCCTGACTCCAGGGGGGTTCAGCCTGCAACATTTGCGGAAATCTCAGGCAAGATGACGGGCAGAGTGAAAAAGCTCTCTAAGTTGTGGCAATTATGCCATTTGGCTATGGTTGTTCCAATTCCGATGCCAATACTGACAATGGCGTTTTCTTTGATTTTTTGCAGTTCCTTTGGTAACAGGTTTATGTATCCAAAAAATATTTGCATTTATTCCGGCCCATCACGGGGCAGCGCTTATGCGCAGAGTCATGACAAGAGATGTGCTTGAACAGCTGCTGGCTTTACCCACGAGCTATGATATAATTTTTATATCGTTAAAGACGGAGAAATTTATAATGAAGGCAGCAGTTGTATGTGCAAATGGAAAAGCAGGCCAGATGATTACGAAGGAGGCTCTGCGGCGCGGGCTTGATGTGACGGCGGTTGTCCGGGGAGAAAACAAATTGGCAGCGCCGCAGGCCATAATCAGAGACGTGCTGGATATCACAGCCAGCGATTTGAAAGGCTTTGATGTCGTAGCTGACGCATTTGGCGCGTGGACGGAAGCAGAACTTCCGCTGCACAGCACATCTTTGAAAGTGCTGTGTGACGCATTGGCTGGCACAGATACCAGGCTGGTGGTTGTCGGCGGTGCGGGGAGCCTGTATGTGAATCCGGAACATACGGCCTGCGTTGCTGACGGCCCGGACTTCCCGGATATGTTCAAGCCGCTTGCGGCAGCAATGGCAAAGGCGCTTTCCGAGCTGCGGCAGAGAAATGATGTGAAGTGGACGTACATAAGCCCTGCCACGGATTTCCAGGCGGAAGGCGAACGCAGCGGCGCATACATCCTCGGAGGGGAAGAACTGACGCTGAATGAAAAGGGTGAAAGCATTATCAGCTATGCAGATTATGCCATTGCCATGGTGGATGAGATTGTGAAAGGCGGGCATATTCAGGAGCGGATCAGTGTGGTACGAAAATAGGGGAGGCATGCTGCGCTGTCAGCATTTAAACATGACACAGAACGAAAAAAGAATATATCTGATAAAAGAGCTGCTGTCGGAGCAGCCGCAATACAAAGATATGGAAATTCCAGATAATGCAGGGGAACAGAAACGGCTTCTTAGAAGCCTTATGAATATCCGTTCCCCGCGTCCGGTTGGAGCTGGATTTCTCAAGGTGCAGGATGCGTATCTGAGTGAGGAAGCCAGGGAAAAAGGCATTACGGATAGTGGCACGATACCGGTATCTCCCGTCTGCAGCCGCCTGGCCCTCTGGCGTGGTGATATAACCGCATTAAAGATAGATGCGATTGTCAATGCTGCTAACCGTGCTTTGAGGGGATGCTTTGTACCCTGCCATTCCTGTGTGGACAACAGGATTCACAGCGTCAGCGGGATTCAGCTGCGGCTGGCCTGTGATGAGCTGATGATAAAGCAGGGATATGACGAGCCGGAAGGGAAAGCAAAAATTACGCCTGCGTTTAATCTTCCATGCAGCTATGTGCTTCACACAGTCGGACCGGCTGTATCTGGCATTTTAACAAAAAAGCATTGCGAACAGCTTGCGGGCTGTTATAAATCCTGTCTGGATCTGGCATCCGCCAGCGGCTTAAAGAGCATTGCATTTTGCTGTATTTCCACAGGCGAGTTTCATTTCCCGCGGAAAAAGGCTGCTTATGACATCTACAAAAGACTGCTCGGATAAAGGGAAGCGTATAAAAGAGCTTTTACAGAAAGCAGATGCAGTCATGATTGGGGCAGGAGCAGGACTGTCCGCTTCGGCAGGCTTTACCTATTCAGGACAGAGATTTGAAGATAACTTCCCGGACTTTATCGAAAAATATGGTTTCCGGGACATGTATTCAGGCGGTTTTTATCCTTTTGAGAGCCTTGAAGAACACTGGGCGTACTGGTCAAGATATGTCTGTATCAATCGCTATATGGACAGCGGTAACGGAACATATAAAAGATTGCTTGCGCTTGTGAAAGACAGGGACTATTTTGTGCTGACAACGAATACGGACCATCAGTTTCAGAAGGCGGGATTTGACAAAAAGCGGCTGTTTTATACCCAGGGGGATTTTGGGCTGTGGCAGTGCTCCAGGGCGTGCCATCCGAAAACCTATGATAATGAAGAAGCGGTGCGCCGGATGTTCTCAGAGCAGAGGAATATGAAAATCCCGTCAGGGCTGCTCCCGAAATGCCCGGTCTGCGGCGCGCCTGTGACAATGAACCTGCGCCAGGATGATTTATTTGTGCAGGATGAAGGCTGGTATGCGGCGGCAGAGCGGTACAGTGATTATATCCGCCGGCATAAAGGGATGCGTATTTTGTTTTTGGAGCTTGGGGTGGGAGAAAATACGCCTGGGATTATAAAATATCCTTTCTGGCAGATGACGGCGGAAAATCCAAGGGCGGTGTATGCCTGCGTCAATGATGGGGAGGCTGTCTGTCCGCGGGAGATTGAAAAACGGTCGATATGTATCAATGGAGATATTGGAGAAGTGCTAAAATAATTATAAGACAACGGATTGGTGAAATTGTATAAGGAACTTTTCCGTTACTGATTACGGGGTGAACAGCAGCAATTTTACTTCAATTTTTGGAAATTTTACGTCTGATGCATTGATTTTGCATTGCAATTAGCATATACTATAAGTGCAATGAAATGCGAAAGGGATTGATATTATGGCAAGCACAACAAATTTCAGCGTCCGTATGGACAGTGACATCAAAAAACAGTGTGAAACGCTTTACGGCGAGTTAGGAATGAACCTGACCACGGCAATCAATGTTTTTCTGCGCCAGTCTCTCCGTGCCGGCGGTTTTCCATTTGAGGTTAAGCTGGAACAGCCCGGTAAAGAAACGGTTGCCGCCATGCTGGAAGCGGAACGTATCGCGCGTGATTCCAGTGTGAAGCATTATTCCGATGTGGAAGAAGCACTCCGGGAGCTGAAACGATGAACCGGGAAATTGCCTGAGAAAAACAAAAACCATGAGCTGTCCGGGGATTAGGCAGGACATTGGGAATGTCATATCCAGCCAGATTGGTTACTGGTTTACCGCATTGACGATGATATTCTGGTGCTGACGCTGACCCGTACCGGAACACACAGCGATATTTTTGGCAAATGAGATACCGCCGTATGGGAAACAAACATCCTGTATGGCGGTTTTCTGTTAAATATCAGGCATGACCAGTTCCATGACATTTTTACGTTTTGATTATCATACGAAAACCCTGCGTAATTGTTCATGCTGATTTGCTGTATAAATCCGTACTGCGAGATAGTTCGTTTCATAGCACAGGTAATTTAGTATATCCATATTATTTCCATAAAACCGGCTGGCCATCTTTCGGATAAGCCTATTTATCATATCCGCGATATCCGGTATTGACTTCCCTGAAAATATATTTGATAATTCCAGATAATCTTCATTTAGAAATTCGGTGTCATGAAACGGTTTTTGGATTGCGGCATGGCCGATTATGCCTGTCAAAGAGCTGCAATCCATCAGCAACGGATAATCCAAAGTCAGAATTGTATTTTGCGGGCAGAATGTGATATCATACCATATTTGGAAACGGAAGATGAATCCGGATATGGCAATACAGCGGTATAGCTGTTATAATATGAAGAAAAGCAGCCTGCGGGCAGTGTATGGAAAAATATAAGGAAGATGCAGAACGTGCAGGAAAAGAGGGATAGAAGATGGCAGGGAAAGCAGTACTTCCCACAGGGATAGAAAATTTTGAGGAAATGCGGACAAGGGGCTATTATTATGCTGATAAGACAGGACTGATTCGGGACCTTATAAAAAACATGGGGAAAGTGAACTTATTTACCCGTCCGAGACGTTTTGGGAAAACGCTGAATGTAAGCATGCTGAAATATTTTTATGAAACGGGATGTAACAGGGAACTTTTTCAGGGGCTGGAGATTTACAGGGAAAAGGAACTCTGTGAAAGCTATATGGGAAAATTTCCGGTTATTTCCATCAGTTTAAAAGGGGTCAGCGGCAGGACATTTGATGAGGCAAAGGGAATGATGCGCAGCATGATAGGAGAGGAAGCACTGCGGTTTGAATTTCTGGCAAAAAGCAGCCGGCTGTCTGAGACAGAACGCATGCAGTACCGGGCGCTGATTCAGGTGGGGAAAACGGGTTCCTTTGTAATGGATGATGAACTTTTAAAGTGCAGCCTGCGTGTTTTATCCCGGTTTTTGCACAAGCATTATGGACAGCCGGCTATGATTCTGATTGATGAATATGATGTGCCGCTGGATAAAGCATATCATCTGGGATATTATGAGGATATGGCTGAATTAATCCGGGCGCTGTTCGGACAGGCACTGAAATCAAATGACAGCCTTTATTTTGCCGTGCTTACGGGATGCCTGAGGATTTCCAAAGAGAGTATTTTTACGGGACTGAATAATTTCAAGGTGTATACGGTGCAGGATGTGCGCTTTCATGAATATTTTGGATTTACAGATACGGATGTCAGGAAAATGCTTGCATATTATGGGCTGGAGCAGCATTATGATGAAATCAGGGAATGGTATGATGGATATCAGTTTGGAAATCAGGGCATTTACTGCCCGTGGGATGTCATAAATTACTGCGGCGACTTACTGGACGCAAATGCAGTAAAACCGCAGAATTACTGGATAAATACAAGCAGTAATGATATTGTCAGGAAATTTGTAGATAAGGCAAATGCGGTGGCCAGAAATGAAATAGAAGTGCTGATGGAGGGCGGCAGCATCAAAAAGGAAATATATCAGGAATTAACTTATCGGGATTTGGATTCCGGGATTGATTTCCTTTGGAGCATCCTGTTTACGACCGGTTACCTGACACAGCGCAGAAGGGATGGAGACCTGACAGAGCTTGTTATTCCAAACAGGGAGATACACACTATTTTTGCCAGGCAGATACGGGAGTGGTTTGCAGAAGAAACCGGAAAAGACAGCAGGAAGCTTGCAGGCTTTTGCAGGGCATTTGAAGAAAATGACACAGCTTCCATAGAAGAAGGATTTACTTCGTATCTGAAAAAGGTTATCAGCATTCGAGATACAAATGTGAAAAAGGAAATGAAGGAAAATTTTTATCATGGTATTCTGCTTGGAATTTTTGGACATATGGATGACTGGGATGTCCGGTCAAATGCAGAAGCAGGAGACGGGTACAGCGATATTATGATAGAAGCAGCGGATAAGGATATTGGAATTGTGATTGAATTGAAATATGCTGAAAATGGCCGGTTTGATGCGGCCTGCAGCGAAGCGCTGAAACAAATCCGGGAAAAAAAATATGCACAGTGCCTGATAGATGACGGGATGAAAACCGTTTATAAATATGGCATTGCATGTTATAAAAAACGATGCAGGGTTGTTTCGGAAGCGGCTGGATGAGTAATTTGTACTGTCTGACGTCCTGATTATAGAAAGGAGATAATATGATTCTGGCAGAAGTTAAAATTCAGGTACCTGCTGAGATGGCCCCTTTTGTAGATGTGCATGATACGCAGTCAGAGCTGATGCGTAATGCCATGATGCTGTATCCTTATATAAAAAGCTTCACGATATCGCATGGAAAAGCAGCGGAAATGCTGGGAATCCGTAAGTATGAACTGATTGACCTGTATGACAGGTTAGGTCTTTCCTATCTCAGTCAGGATATGCAGGAGATTGAGGAAGAAGTACAGTATTGGAAAGAATTAAAAGGAGTTATCGTATGATTGTAATCTCTGATACTACTCCGCTTAAGATAAGCGGGGCTGCCGCATAAAGGATGAAAGATTTTCTTTATGCCGGCAGCCCTTTTTATTTTACAAATCAGCAAAAAACCCTCTGGCATATTCCAGCCAGCTATGTTATACTTCTGCTATCTATACAGTGCAGATAACAGAAAAGAGGGAAAACATCAATGGAGAACAGAAACAGACTACATGCCCGATGGATTGTGGCAGTGCTTGCCTGTCTTTTTTTTGTGCTGTCCTGTGCTGGAACAGGAAAGGCAGCGCAGCGGGCAGATATCCAGACGGTAAAAGCGGGAATCTTTTATTTTGACGGTTATCACATGAAGGATGAAAACGAAAGCCTGACTGGATATGGAATTGAAGTTTTGAAGCTTGTTTCCCAATATTCGCATTTGAATTTTGAATATGAAGGCTATGAGAAATCCTGGGACGAAATGCTGGTGATGCTGGAAGACGGCAGCATTGATGTGGTGACATCGGCCCGCAAAACAGAGGAATGGGAAGAAAAGTTTGCATTTTCTCTGCCGATTGGGGAAAACAGCACGATTCTTTCCGTGCGCTCGGATGATGACCGTTATCACAGCGGCGATTACAGCACGTATCACGGAATGAAGATAGGCGTTATTGCCGGAAGGAGCCAGAAGGACTGCCTTGAGGAATTTGCGGCTGAGAAAGGATTTGAATACAGCACCCGCGTCTATGCGGACCCGCAGGAGCTTCAAAAGGCTCTGAAGAAAGGCAGCATCGATGCCATTTTATCGAGCAGCCTTCGCAAGATGCACAATGAAAAGGTGCTCGACGAAATTGAGTCCGATTACTTTTATGCCGTTGTGCGCAGGGAAGATACAAAGCTGCTGGATGAAATCGATTATGCGATTGAACAGATGCACATAAACGAAGGGGACTGGACAAATTCGCTGTATTATAAATATTACGGCCCGGTTTACGAATCCCGGTTTTCTTTTACGGAACGGGAACAGGCATATATCCAGGACGTCCTTGCAGGAAAAAAGAAGATTACGGTTACAGCGCTTGGCGACCGGATGCCGTATTCGTATGTCGAGGATGGCAGGATGACAGGGATTCTGCCGGATTATTTCGAAAAGGTCATGGAGCTGGCCGGACTGCCTTACGAAATGGTGGTGACAGACAGCAGGGATGATTACTATAAAATTGTGCAGGAAAACAGTGTAGATGTGATTATTGACAAACGGATTCCGGGCGCATCTGCAGAGGAATCCATGTACACGGGATTTGATACTGATACTTATATGTCCACCGGCATGGCAAAGGTGACACGCAGGGATTTTCACGGAGAAATAAAAAAAATTGCGATGGCAGAAGCCCAGAGCAGTGTCACGGCGGAAAAGTGGGTGACAGGCGGGGCAGAGGTCCGGCGGTATGAGACAAGAAAAGAAGTGCTGCAGGCTGTTTTGTCCGGGAAGGCAGATGCTGCCTATATGTATACATATGCCGCACAGATGTTTGTAAACAGCGATGCTACCAATTCTCTGCACTACAGTGTTATAAATGAGGTGCAGTTTGATTTTCAGATGAGTGTGCGCAGCAGCTGCGACCATGAGCTTGTCACAATTCTGAATAAATGCATTCAGAAAATGACCGAGGATGAGATGAACCAGCTGATTGCAAAATATACGTCTTATACGCCGGGAGACGTGACGTTTCTGCAGTATATGAAATCTCATCCGGGAATTATCGCAATAACGGTGCTGCTTACCGTGCTTGCTGTCGGGACAATTTTTCTGATGTGGCTCAAAGCAGGGTGGGATAAAAAAATACTGAATGCCGAGCAGCAGTCCAAAAAGGAACTGGAATCGCAGCTTGCGATTGTCGATGCGTTAAGCCGGGATTACATCAATGTATTTGCCATCGATGTAAAGAAAGCTTTTTCCAGGGTTATCAAAACAAAAGGCTATGTTGATACAGTACTGGGGCTGCATGCCGGCATGGAATTTCCCTATGCCCCGGCCATGGAAAAATATGCGCACATGCGCGTGCATCCGCAGGACAGGGAATCCCTTTTAGAGGCACTTTCACTGGAACGGGTCATGAAAGAGCTGGATTCCGGAACGGATTATACAGGCAGCTACCGCGTGCTGGAAAACGGGGAAACCCATAATTACCAGTTTGTATTCGTAAAAGTACAGGAAAAAAGCAATGAAAGCTTTGTGCTGTCCGGGTTCCGGTGCATTGACGATATGGTGCGCAGGGAACAGGAGCAGAAGGAAACCCTGGCGGAAGCACTTGCCGAAGCAAACCATGCGAACCATGCCAAGACCATTTTCTTAAACAACATGTCCCACGATATCCGCACGCCGATGAATGCCATTATCGGTTTTACGTCACTGGCCGCCTCGCATATTGAGCGCAGGGAGCTGGTAGCGGATTACCTGAATAAAATCATGACATCCAGCAGGCACCTGTTAAGCCTGATTAACGATGTGCTGGACATGAGCCGCATCGAAAGCGGCAAGGTTCGAATCGATGAAAAGGAAGCCAGCCTGCCGGAAATCATGCATGATTTAAAGACAATTGTGCAGTCGGAAATCAGCGCAAAGCAGCTGGAATTTTATATTGATACGGTGGACGTTGCCAATGAGACGATTATCTGTGACAAGCTGCGCCTGAACCAGGTGCTGTTAAATATTATCAGCAACGCCATGAAGTATACAAAGCCCGGCGGCAGGGTCGGCGTGCGCATTATCCAGTCCTCTGACGCGCCGGAAGGCTATGCTTCGTACCAGTTTCAGGTAAAAGACACCGGCATCGGGATGAGCAAAAATTTTCTGGAACACCTGTTTGAGCCGTTTGAGCGCGAACAGACCTCTACGATAAGCGGCATCCAGGGAACCGGGCTGGGCCTTGCGATTACAAAAAATATCGTGGATATGATGAATGGCACGATAAAGGTAGAAAGCGAGGAAGGGAAAGGGACCGAGTTTACGGTATCGTTCCAGTTCCGTATTGCCAGCATTCCGGAAGAAACGCAGCGGGTGGAAGAACTGGAAGGCCTGCGGGCGCTGATTGTGGATGATGATATAAACACCTGCATGAGTGTCAGCAAAATGCTTTCTGCTATCGGGATGCACCCGGACTGGACGACGCAGGGAAAAGAAGCGGTCGTGCGTACTGAGTTTGCAATGGAACAAAAGGAGCCGTATGATGTATACATTATTGACTGGCTGATGCGGGATATCAACGGGGTGGAAATCGTGCGCAGAATCCGCAGGATTATCGGAGATACCGCTACGATTATTATCCTGACGGCATATGACTGGGCAGATATCGAAGAAGAAGCAAAGGAAGCAGGCGTGACGGCATTCTGCTCCAAGCCGGTTTTCCTGTCCGAGCTGCGGGAAATCCTTGCAGCACCTTGCCACGTACAGGCGCAGGAAAGGCAGGAGCCGGACAATGCGGAGCTGTTTGCCGGAAAGAAAATCCTTCTGGTCGAAGACAACGAAATTAACCAGGAGATTGCAAAGGCGATTCTGGAAGAAGCAGGGTTTGTGCTGGACATTGCAAACGACGGGACGGTGGCTGTGGATATTATGAAGCAGGCAGCGGATGATGAGTATGACGTTATCCTGATGGATATCCAGATGTCTGTCATGAACGGCTACGATGCCACGCGGGCAATCCGGGCAATGGAAAATCCGGTCACATCGTCCATTCCGATTGTCGCAATGACGGCGAATGCTTTTGAAGAAGACAAACAGCTGGCACTCGAAGCCGGAATGGACGGGCATGTGGCCAAGCCGATAGACGTGGACAAGCTGATGGAAACACTGCGCGGGATATTAGGACAGTAACGCCAGGCCCTGCTTGCCACATGCGCTGTTTTATGGTATGATACATGCATTGCAGAGAAAAAGGCTGAAAAAAAGCGAGGTTTTGAAATTATGAAAAAGACAGCATTAATCATGGCGGGCGGCAGGGGAGAACGGTTCTGGCCCAAAAGCCGCAAAAGCCTTCCAAAACAGTTTTTATCGCTGACAGACGATGGCAGGACGATGATTCAGCTGACGGTGGAACGGATTCGCCCGCTTGTGGAAATGGAAGATATTTATATATCCACAAACAGGGATTATAAGGAGCTTGTACTGCAGCAGCTTCCTGAAATACGCCCGGAAAATATCCTGTGCGAGCCTGCCGGCAGGAATACGGCACCCTGCATCGGGCTTGGCGCCGTGCATATGGCAAAAAAATACGAGGATGCCGTAATGATGGTGCTGCCGAGCGACCATCTGATTAAATACCAGAAAATGTACCTGCATGCATTAACGGAAGGCTGCAGGATTGCGGAAAAAGGCCCGAACCTGGTTACGATTGGAATTATGCCGGATTATCCGGAAACAGGCTATGGCTATATTAAATTCCGCTCGGACGAAACAGACGGGAATGCCTATGCGGTTGATTGTTTTGTGGAAAAGCCGGACGCAGCCACGGCCAGAGAATACCTGGCCACGGAAGAATACCTGTGGAACAGCGGCATGTTTATCTGGAAGGTATCGACGATTCTTTCGGACATGAAAAACCTGATGCCGGATTTGTATGACGGGCTTTTGAAAATCGGCGAAGCCGTCGGCACAGACAGCCAGGAAATGGTACTGGAAAAAGTATTCCCGCAGTTTGAATCTGTATCGATTGACTACGGCATTATGGAAAAGGCAGAAAATATGTATATCCTGCCAGGCGTATTCGGCTGGGATGATGTCGGCTCCTGGCTTGCGGTAGAGCGGATTCAAAAGTCGAATGAAAACGGAAATGTGGTAAAGGGGAATATTATTACCATCCACAGCAGAAACAACATTATCCAGGGCGGCTCGAAGCTGATTGCGGCAGTCGGCGTGGAAAATATGATTGTGGTTGATACACCAGACGCTACGCTGATTTGCGATAAGGAAAGCACGGCAGATATTAAGGCAGTGCTTGAAAACCTGAAAATATGCAACCGGGAGGAATATTTGTAAAAAGCCTGGCAGTCTGGCCATGGTTACTGGTCACGGAGTGAACAGTAAAAAAAATTGCAGCTGGATTCTTGACAGCAGCGGCATACGGGGGTAAACTAAAACAGAGCATTGGAAGAATTACAAAAGCTGGCAGTCTGGAGCAGTCCGCAGCATTCAGCAGACATGAGGAAAGAGGGATTTGGTGAGATGGAAAAAAAGAACATTGACTGGGAAAATATAGGATTCAGCTATCAGAAAACCGATAAGCGGTATGTGGCAGATTTCAGGAACGGGGCATGGTCACAGGGCGCGCTGGTTGAGGATGACATGGTCACAATCAGTGAGTGTGCCGGTGTGCTTCAGTATGCACAGACTTGCTTTGAGGGATTGAAGGCATATACGACGGTGGATGGCAGGATTGTCATGTTCCGCCCGGATCTGAATGCATCCCGCATGGAAGATTCCTGCAGGCGCCTGATGATGCCGGTATTTCCTCAGGAGAAATTTGTGGAAGCAGCAGCAATGACGGTTCAGGCCAATGCAGCCTATGTCCCGCCATACGGCTCAGGGGCTACGCTTTATGTCCGCCCGTATATGTTTGGAAGCAATCCGGTAATCGGGGTAAAACCGGCGGATGAATATCAGTTCCGTATTTTCACGACACCGGTAGGCCCGTATTTTAAAGGCGGGGTAAAACCGCTTACCATCTGTGTCAGCGATTACGACCGGGCAGCGCCTCATGGAACCGGACATATCAAGGCCGGGCTGAATTATGCAATGAGCCTGTACCCGATTATAAAGGCACACGAAGAAGGCTATGACGAGAACCTGTATTTAGACCCGGCATCGAGGACTTATATTGAAGAAACAGGCGGTGCAAACTTCCTGTTTGTCACAAAAGACCATACGATTGTAACACCGCTGTCAGACAGCATCCTGCCGTCCATAACAAGGCGTTCCCTGATGACGGTGGCAGAAAAATACCTGGGCATGAAGACTGAGCAGCGCAGGATTACACTGGAAGAAGTTTATGACTTTGAAGAATGCGGCCTGTGCGGAACGGCAGCTGTAATTTCTCCTGTCGGAAAAATCGTAAACCATGGGAAGGAAATTACGTTCCCAAGCGGCATGGAGAAAATGGGGCCGGTTATCCAGCAGCTGTATGACACGCTGACCGGAATCCAGATGGGGCATATCGAAGCGCCGGAAGGCTGGATTCGCGAGGTCATCTGAGGATATACAAAAAGGCTCTGCCGGAATTATATATAGAATGCATGCAGCATGCATAGGAAGCGCACATTTGTGAGATTATCATACCGATAGGAATCAGATGTGCGTTTTTATATCATGCATGTACGCAATGGCGTGCATGGCATGGGACAGACAGACGAAAATCAGGACATTGGAAATCGAAAAATGGATAAAACAAATCAGAATCAGACAGAGAAAAAGAATGCGGGCGCTGCAAAAAGGATGGCCGGGAAAAGGTCTCCGGGACGCTCCCGCGAGCCAAAGTGGGATAAGCTGGATAATACAGCCCATTTATTTCCGGTCATTGCCGGAGACGACATGACGAATGTTTACCGCATCAGTGTTGTTTTAAAAGAGCCGGTAGTAGGGACAATCCTGCAGGATGCGCTGGATATGGTGCTTCCCAAATTTGACGGCTTTAATGTCCGGCTGCGCCAGGGCATTTTCTGGTATTATTTTGAGGAAAACGGAAAGCCGGCACCGGAAGTGCGGGAAGAAGATACCTATCCCTGCCGCTATATCCTGCAGAACCGCAACAACAGTTACCTGTTCCGCGTGACGTATTACAAATGCCGCATCAATCTGGAAGTATTCCATGTGCTGACAGACGGAATGGGCGGGCTGAATTTTTTAAAAGAGCTGACGTACCAGTACCTGCGCCTTTCACATCCGAAGCTGCGGGAGCAGGAAGGCGACCGGCTGAGTGCGGACACGTCCCTGAACAGGGAAGACAGCTTTTTGCAGAATTACAAAAGGAGCCATGCCAGGAATTACCGTTCCGGGCGGGCATATATTATGAAGGGGCCAAGGCTGCGTTCGCAGGAATTCGGCGTGATGCACGGGTACCTGAATATCCCGCAGCTGAAAAAGGCCTGCAGGAGCCATGATATGAGCATCAACGAATATCTGGTGGCACTGTGTGTCTGGAGCATTTACCAGGGCCATCTGCATGGCGCGCCGGCGCAGCGGCCTATCCGCGCGGCAGTGCCGGTAAACCTGCGGCCGTATTTTGACTCGGTGACGACGAAAAACTTTTTTGTCGTAGTGTCGGCGGAATTCTGGCCGCAGAAGGATAATTATGCCTTTGAGGAAGTGCTGGAAATTATCAAAGAAAGCCTGCGCAGCCAGATAGTAAAAGAAAACCTGGAAAATATTTTTTCTTATCATGTGTCCAATGAAAAAAAGCTGGCCATGCGTGCCGTTCCGCTTCTGATAAAAAACCTGGCTATCCGTTCGGTTTATACCAAAACGGCCCTTGCAAATACGATAACCGTTACCAATATCGGCAATGTCAGAGTCCCAAAGGCGTATGAGCCTTATATCGAAATGTTCCATTCGTTTCTGGCCATGAGCAAGGGGCAGCTGCTGAAGGGCACCATCTGCTCGTACCAGGACACGCTTGCGTTTACGTTCAGTTCGGTATTTGAAAAACCGATTGTCCAGAAAATCTTTTTCCGTACCCTGGCCGCGGAAGGGCTGGATGTGTCGATAGAAAGCAACGGGGTGTATTATGAATAAATGTATGCATTGCGGCGTGCGCATTCTGGATGATACCGATGTCTGCCCGCTCTGCCACTGCGTGCTGCAGGAAGAAGACGGGCAGCCGGCCATCGAGAGCTATCCGGATATCCGGCTGAAAGCAAGAAAGCTGGAGCTGGCAGGAAGGATTGCGCTGTTTCTTGCGATTGTCCTTGGCACGCTGGCCATTATTATTAATTACACGCATCCGACCAGTGTATGGTGGAGCGCAATCGTCGTGGGCGGCCTGGCCGACATGATGCTGATTTTATTTTTTATTGTCGAAAACAAGCGTGCCGGGTACCGCAGCAAGGCGCTGCTTGGCGTGGCGTGCATCGCCGCCTATATGGTGCTGATTGATTATGTGTTCGGCTTTACGCACTGGTCGCTGGACTATGCAGTCCCGGCAGCGCTGCTGGTCATTGATATCATGATAGTCATTGTCATGTTTGTCAATATGCGCAACTGGCAGAGCTACCTGCTGTTTCAGATTTTTATGATTCTGTGCAGCGGCGTGTGCGTGATTTTAAGCCTGACCGGCGTAATCCGCCGTCCGATTATGAGCTATGCGGCCTTTGGCCTGTCCTGTGCCATGTTTCTGGCAGCGTTTATTATCGGGGGAAGGCGTGCCAGAAATGAGCTGAAACGAAGGTTTCATGTGATGTAGGCGTCTGTGGCCAGGCATCCGGCAGGAATCTGCCTGTTTTGGTTTTGTTATAGGAAAGAAAGGATTTGAAATGGCTGTTGATATGGCAGAAAAAGAATTAAAAGAAGAAGCGAGGGAAGAACGAAAAAGCAGCGTGATGGCTTCGATTGTGCGTGATATGATAGCGCGGATGACCGCAGACCGCCTGATCGGGCCAAAGCTGCAGAGCGGGGAAATCCGCAAAAACCTGGTAGAGCCGCCGTGGAAATGCCCGGCATGCTTTCACCTGACGAAGGTAGACCTGCCCGGGTGCGCGGCGGAGCTTTTAAGCCTTGCCCAGAACCCGAATATGGACCGGGCTATCCTGCAGCTGCATGGCGGCGGCTATATCGGTGCCATGCGCAACGAATACCGTTCCTTTGCAGGCCTGTATAATGAAATCGGCGGCGGCATTCATGTGTTTACGCCGGATTACCGCGTGGCACCGGAAAATCCGTACCCGGCTGCGCTGGAAGATGCCCTGGCTGCATATGAATGGCTGCTTCAGACATATCCCGCAGAAAAAATCGTGATTGCCGGGGATTCGGCGGGCGGCGGGCTTGCCCTGGCACTGTGCCTGTATCTGAAAGACCATGGCATGCAGCTGCCGGAAGGGCTGATTCTGATGTCGCCCTGGACAGACCTGACAGCCAGCGGGGAATCCTACGAGACCAATTATACGTTAGACCCGCTGTTTGGAAATACAAGGGAAAGCATGATTTACAACATGGACTACGTCGGGGATGAAAACCCAAAAAACCCGTATATTTCCCCGCTGTTTGGAAGCTTCGGGGGATTTCCGCCCATGCTTGTGCAGGCAGGCTCGATTGAAATGCTGTTAAGCGATTCGGTTTCGCTTGCAAAAAAAGCAAAAGAAGCCGGCGTAAAAGTAAGGCTCAGTATTTATGAGGGCATGTTCCATGTATTCCAGATGGGCAAGCTGATGATGCCGGAGTCAAAACGGGCGTGGGAAGAAGCCGGAAAGTTCCTGCGCGTGCTCGATAAAAGGCGGAAAGAAGCGGTCAGTGCACAGGAAGAAGAAGCAATGTACGGCATATAGATGGCAGGATAGTTACTGGTCACGGAGTGAACAGTAACGTATAAATTAATTATTAAATTTTCTGCCAGCAGTTGCCAAACAGAAGCGACTTTTTTATAATAATAGGGAGTCTGGCGGAACGTGTCTGGTTTGGCAGGTTCATAAGCCGCAAAAAGATGGAATGGAGCTGTATAAAAATGTCAGATTACGATTTTAGGGAAGTGGACATCCATAAATCCCAGAATGATAAGGACGAGAAAAAGGACCAGAAGAAGGACGAAACCAAAAACGAAGAAAAAGACGATTATGAAGAAGTCTGCTATATCTGCCACCGGCCGGAAAGCGTCGCAGGCAGGATGATAAAAATACCGAATCATATCTGCATCTGCCAGGACTGCATGCAGCGTACCTTTGACGGCATGAACCAGTCGGGCTTCCGACTGGATGACGTATTAGGCCCGATGCACGCAAATGGCAGGATGCCGAATATCAGCATGATTAACCTGTCAGACCTGCAGAATATGATGCCGCATGCACAGAAAATCAAAAAGAAAAAGCCGAAAGAGAAAAAACAGGCTCCGGTGTTTGATATTCATGCAATTCCGGCCCCGCACAAAATCAAGGCAAAGCTGGATGATTATATCGTCGGCCAGGAGCACGCCAAAAAAGTCGTGTCGGTAGCAGTCTATAACCATTACAAACGGATTGCAGGAGAAGATACCGACGAAATCGAAGTGGAAAAATCCAATATGCTGATGGTAGGGCCGACCGGCTCCGGCAAGACGTACCTGGTCAGGACGCTGGCAAAGCTGCTGGATGTGCCGCTTGCCATTACGGATGCGACCTCGCTGACAGAAGCCGGGTACATCGGGGATGATATTGAAAGCGTCGTTTCCAAGCTGCTTGCCGCGGCGGACAACGATGTCGAGCGTGCCGAGCATGGCATTATTTTTATAGATGAAATCGACAAAATTGCCAAAAAGAGAAATACGCACCAGCGTGATGTCAGCGGGGAATCTGTGCAGCAGGGCATGCTCAAGCTGTTAGAGGGTGCAGAAGTGGAAGTGCCGGTCGGGGCCAGCAGCAAAAACGCCATGGTGCCGATGACGACCGTAAACACCAAGGATATTTTATTTATCTGCGGCGGGGCTTTTCCAGATTTGGACGAAATTATCAAAGAGCGCCTGAACAAGGCATCTTCCATTGGATTCCAGTCGGATTTAAAGGATAAATATGATAAAGAGGAAAACCTGTTAACGCATGTTACGGTGGAGGATATCCGCAAATTCGGCATGATACCGGAGTTTATCGGACGCCTGCCAATCCTGTTTTCGCTGGAAGCGCTGACCGAAGACATGCTTGTGCGGATTCTGGCAGAGCCGAAAAATGCGATTATCAAGCAGTACCAGAAGCTGCTTGATTACGACGAGGTGCGCCTGGAATTTGCAGAGGATGCGCTTCATGCCATTGCAAAAAAAGCAAAAGAAAAGAAAGTCGGTGCCCGGGCGCTGCGTGCCATTATCGAAGAATTTATGCTGGATATTATGTACGAGATTCCAAAGGATGACAATATCGGCATCGTGACCATTACCGGGGATTATGTCAATGGCCAGGGCGGGCCGCTGATTACGATGCGCGGTGTCATGGGGCTGCCGGAGCACACAGCTGAAAACCGTGGCGCGTGCTGAACAGGCAGCGGCCAGTAAAAGAGCATGCAATGCCGGAATACAGCAGCGTGCAGAAAGGCATATGCTGAAACAGGCAGCAGGTAAGAAGGAGGAACATATGTCAGAATCATATGCAGAGGTAATTGTTCATGATGAAAAGGATATAAAAGGAAAGCAGCTGGCTGTTGTGCTGACAGCGGTTACGGCTGCCCTGCTTTTGTATGGCGCGCTTTTTCAGGCGCTGTTTTTCCCGATTGGCGTCATTATGGTTCCGGTAAGCTTTACGACACTGCGGAGCCGTTACCGTGAATACGAATACCTGCTCGTGTCCGACGAGCTGGATATCGCAGTTGTAAAAAACAAAAGCAGGCGGAAAAAGCTGGCTTCGTATTCCTTAGACGAGCTGCAGTGCATGGCACCGGTGAAATCGCATAAGCTGGATGGATTTCATTCGAATCCGCAGCTGAAAGTATTTGATTATTCTTCCGGAAACAGCGAGCATGACATATACAGCATGATTTTTTCCAGCAGCGGCATGCTGCAGGAGATTCTGGTTGAACCTTCGCCGGCCATGCTGAAGGAAGTGCGCATGCATCATGCGAGCATTGTATATTCCGATTAGGCCGGAATCCTTAACCTTTTCTGATTTTTTTCATATGATGGAACATAGAATGAAAAAGCTGTCAGGAGACGTTTATGCCCGATTGTGAAGAAGCGGTTTATTCAAATGATTATTTTGACTTTCTTGCCACGAAAGAGTACATGGAAGACATACCGCCGGGAGACTACTGCGTGCAGCAGCTGGATGAGGATTATCTGGCAGTTTATGACCAGATGCGGGGCAGGGAGCTGAAAACGGGGGATTTTTCATATGGCATCATTCCGAAATGCTTCGGCCTTTTGAACAATCTTGCACTCGGGGAAAGCGGCATTTTAAAGGTGCGTGACCAGCCAAACCTGTCGCTGACCGGGCGTGGCGTGCTGGTAGGATTTATTGATACGGATTTTGATTATACAAATCCGCTGTTTTGTAACACGGATGGCACAACGCGCGTAGAACGCATCTGGAACCAGAAAGAACGCAGCGGAATGCCGCCGAGGGGATTTCTGTACGGAACAGAGTATACAAGGGAGCAGATAAACGAAGAACTGATGGCGAACCACGATTCCATGACTGCCAAAATACCCTATGCAGACGGGCACGGCACATTTCTGGCAGCACTGGCAGCAGGCTCGGAGGATTTTAACAACCAGTTCAGCGGGGCAGCACCGGAATGCGACATTGCTTTCGTGCAGCTGAAGCCAGCCAAGCAGTACCTGAAGGATTTTTATTTTATTCCGGATGAAACGCCGGTCTTTCAGGAAAATGACATTATGGCCGGCATCCGCTATCTGAACATGCTGGCCATTGAGCTGAGAAAGCCCCTGTCCATCTGCATTGCCCTCGGCACGAATATGGGAAACCGCGGCGGGGCGAGCCCGCTGGCCCATTCCCTCAATGAAGTATCGGAGCGCAGGCAGCGCTGCGTCGTTGTGGCATGCGGCAATGAAGCGGACAAAAGGCATCATTTCCTGGGCGGAATCAGCGGCCAGAATGCACAGGAGCGCGTGGAAATCAGTGTATCGGATGGCGTGCAGGGATTTATTGCCGAAATGTGGGCTGAGGCACCGGAGCTTTATGAAGTAACCGTTATCTCGCCAACGGGGGAGCGTTTCCGGGCGCTGCCGACAGCTCCCGGCAGCCATACAGAATACCGGTTTTTGTTCGAGGGAACGGTAGCAACGGTCGATTACCTGCTGACTGGCGCTGCCAACAAAAACGAGCTGATTTACATCCGGTTTACAAAGCCGATTGCCGGCGTCTGGAGTCTGAACGTGTCGGTGCGCAATTTTGCAGACGGCATTTATCACGTCTGGCTGCCAATGGAAGACATGGTTTCGGGAGAAGTATTCTTTATCCGTTCCAACCCGGACACAACCATTACCGTGCCCTCAGACGCACAGGCACCGATAACCGTCGCTGGTTACAACAGCCTGGACGGGAGCGTGTTCTTTGAATCCGGCCGGGGCTATACCGCAACCAGGGAAATCAAGCCGGACATTGCAGCACCTGCCGTGGACATCTACGGCCCGGTCGGGCAGGGAAAATTCGAAACACGCAGCGGCACAAGCGTGGCAGCCGCCATCACAGCCGGAGCAGGAGCGCTGATGCTGGAATGGACCGGCGTCAGGCGGAATGACATTTCGGTGACGACGGCGAATATTAAGAATTATTTTATCCGGGGAGCGGTGCGGGACAGCTCGAAGGAGTACCCGAATAAAGAGTGGGGCTGGGGACAGCTGGATCTGTATAAGACGTTTGAGAATTTTAGGAATGTATGATCATTGAAAAAGGGCTCTTTTTTCAATAATATGTAAATGTTAGCAAGGTTGTGAATCAGAGGGATGCCTGTAAAAGTGATATGCTCCCCATATGGTAGACAATGGAAATATTCAAAAACTATCATATGAGGAGCATATTTATGTCTAAAAGAAAATAGACAAAAGAATTCAAGCTGAAAGTATTGAAGGAACATGAAGAGAGAGCCTCATTCTATTCCCTTGAGAAAAAGTATGGCATCACATTAGGAACGGTAAAGCGATGGAACGCTGCATTCCAAGCACATGGGGAAGATGCCTTAGCCCCTCAGAACAGTGACCTGTGCCGGTATACGGCTGAATTTAAGAAAGAGGCAGTTCTGGATTACCTCTCAGGCGGCGGCTCAGGTCAGTCTATTGCTGTAAAATATGGAATCCATGCAGAAAGTACTGTTTTAAAATGGGTCAAGCAGTATAATAGCCATGAGGAATTGATTATGCGTCCGCCGTAAAAAAATTTAACTGCTCCTATGGACAGGCATATTCATGGGTAAAAAAGTATGAAACTAAAAAAACTCGGGGAAATCGAGAGGAGGCGACCCTTAGAAGAACAAGACATCTGGATGCCTTACTGCCATAAAAGAGCTTTCAGGGACGCATGACGACTATCCGGTAAGTGAGATGTGCAGGATATTGGGAATCAGCAGGGATGCCTATTACAAATGGAAGAACCATGGCACCAGCCGGAATGACATCCTCAACGAACTGATTGCTGAAAAAGCAGAGACGATACATGAAGTGCATCCTGACATGGGATACAGGCGGATTCGGGATACACTCGCACATGACCACGGTATCCATGTCAATGACAGAAGAATACTCAGGATATGCCGGAAGAAAAAGATACAGTCCTATGTAAAGACAGATATAACTGCTGCACAAAACCAGCTTCCGATCCGGCATATGTTGCTGAAAACATCCTAAACTGGAAGTTTAAATCAGACATGCCTAACGAAAAATGGGTCACGGATGTATCCGAATTTAAATACGGCACCGGAGAAGATGATAAAAAGGGGAAAATATATCTCAGTGTAATACTCGATCTGTGCGGAAACAGGCCGGCGGCGTTTGAGTATGGTGGACATAATGATAACCGGATTGTATTCAACACCTTTGATAAAGCCCTTTTAGCGAATCCTGGCGCAACACCAATCTTCCATTCTGACAGAGGCTGCCAGTACACTTCCAAAACCTTCCGGCAGAAAATAGTTGATTCCGGAATGACCCAAAGCATGTCAAGGGTCGGCAGATGTATTGACAATGGTCCGGTGGAAGGGTTTTGGGGGATCATGAAACGTGAAATGTATTATGGCAGAAAATATAAAACAAAAGAGGCGCTGATAAAGGCAATCGAAGATTATATTGACTATTACATCAACAAACGGGTACAGCGGAATCTGGGAGTTGTGACACCAATGGAATTTTATAAAGAGAAGCTGCAGGAGGCTACATAAAAATACCCGGCGTGACACCGGGTAGAAAAACTTTTGTTTTTTTGATTGTCTACTTGACGGGTAGCACACCAAAACACGGCACTTTCGACACTACATAGCTTTCAAAGTTACATTATTTCCGTGTGCTTTTAGAGGCGTTTTTACATTAACGAGGGTGCGAACTTTTGTTCTGGGGTTGTTTTGCCTGATAGTTTATACTCGTAGGCAAAAGTCGGTTATTATCACGGAAACTC
>OFGR01000803.1_pt1 | contig 28808 bp, 23 predicted proteins | sample 1521811 | NCBI WGS metagenome assembly OFGR01 (sample SAMEA3504098, study PRJEB24116) | mouse gut metagenome | biome: mouse gut; feature: mouse-associated habitat; material: faeces | place: Denmark | collected 2011
CTTATCCTTCAATTCCTGCTGTAAGTCATAAGCATTATTTTCATATACATCAAACACAATAAGCTGCCTGGGCTGATGCCCTGCAATCTGTCTGCACAATTCACTCCCAATCGACCCGCCGCCCCCAGTTACCAGCACCACCTTCCCGCGAACATAGTCCAAAATCTCATCCATATTCACCTGAACAGGCTCCCGGCCCAGAAGATCTTCAATCTCCACGTTGCGGAGCTTGGACACACTGACTTCCCCGTTCACCAGCTGGTAAAGACCCGGCAGCACTTTCAGTTTGCAGCTGGTCTGGCTGCTGATATCCAGGATCTCCTGGACAGTCCCATGATCCGCCGACGGAATCGCAATCATAATCTCATGCACATGCAAAATGTCCACAAGCTCCGGTATCATATGCCGGTCGCCGTACACCTTGATGCCGTGCATATAGCTGCCCTTTTTCATCAGGTCGTCATCCACGGCACCGACAATATTCAGGTTGATGTATTTGCTGTCCACGATTTCTTTTATCAGCATGTTTCCGGCGCTTCCCGCACCGACAATCAGCACATTGCGCCGCTCATTTTTCTGCCCGGACATTTTCATGCGCACCATGCGGATGACACGGTAAAAATACCGCCCGAATACGGCAAACAGCAAAAGAAACAGCCCGTAAAACACATAAAAGCTGCGCGGCATCGGATAAGACGAATTGCGCCCGTGAAGGATATGCACATAAATCGTCAGCAGGATGTCGTCGATAAAGCAGGCACAGCAGATATACATCAGCTCTGTCGAGCCCGCATACGACCAGAGGCTGGAATACAGCCGGAATACTGCAAAACAGATAATGGTAATCGCCGACGCCGTCCACATAATCTGCACGCATTTATCCAGATAGTTATCCGGAATCCATTCCAAATGCAGGTCAAACCTGGCCATCAGGGCGAGCAGGCAGGAAAGCACTACGGCACATATATCATAACATACGAGGAAAAATCTCCGTATCCATAATTCCATATTTTTCATTTGTTCTCTCCTTTTATGCTCCTGAATGACTGCCGTTTTCGGTCACATAAATGCTCTGCTCAAGGCTGTGCACGCGGTAATCCCCGCCCGGGCAGCCGCTCATTGCCTGGTCATAGCTGAAGCTGCCGAACGCCTTGCCGGCAAGCTTCCCGGTTTTACCCGGCATGGCAGATGCCAGCCGCACGAGGGGCCCGAGCGTCTTTAAAAGACGGATTCTGCGTCCCTTTGCCTTTGCAATCCCGGCCACCAGGCTGGATGTATCTGTATAACAGTCATTCTGCGGGAAGAAAATCCCTGCCTGCCTGTTTTCGATTAACAGGCGCACAAATTCACACAGATTGTCAATATGCAGCACGGAACGCTCGTTTTTGACGAGCGGAAATACCGGCACTGCGGCTGCAATCTTTTCTAACATCTGATAATTTCCCTTGCTGCCGTTCCCGTAAATCATCGGCGGGCGCAGCACACACACACGGAAATCCGGCGTTTCCAGACGCCGCACCATGCGGTCTCCCTGCCATTTGCTGTTGCCGTACACGCTCGAAGGCTGCGGCCTTGACTTGGCGGTAATCCGCTTCCTGCCCTGATAAGCCGGGGCGCTGTCCCCATAGATAATCATGCTGCTCATATGGATAAACTGCGCTGCGCCGTCTTCCCTTGCCTTCTTCGCAGTCTCGGCCGCAAGGTCCCTGTTTACTGCATAGTATAGCTGTTTCTGCTCTTTTGATACTTTTCCGGTATCGGTATGCGCAATCCCGGCCACATGAAAGACGCAGTCATATCCCGAAAAATCATATTCTTTCCACTGCTCCCCGTGCATATCCAGCTCTGTCACCTCATAATGGCCGCCAAATTCCAAAAGCCAGTCCCGCACTGCCATGCCGATATAGCTTCCGGCCCCGGTAATCAGCACCCGGATTTTTTCTTTGGATAAATGTTCTTTTTCTTTTTCATAAACCTGCCTGGCTGCGGCTTTTCCGCCGGCTGGCGCGCCGGCCCCTTTCCTGCCGCGTCCGGCTTTTTTTTTGTTCAGCGTGCCGGTTCCGCCTTCTACGACGCCTTTATGACCTGCAACGGCCAGCACCGTTCCAGCCACGCAGCGGATATCCATCCACGGCCCGTAATGGCTGACATATTCCCCGTCCAGCGCTGCCTTGACCGGGATTTCCAGCTCATCCCTGCCGTTAATCTGCGCCCAGCCGGTAAGCCCGGGCAGCACGTCATTGGCCCCGTATTTCTCACGTTCTTCGATTAAATCATACTGGTTCCACAGCGCCGGCCTCGGGCCGACAAGACTCATATCCCCGCGCAGGATGTTAAACAGCTGCGGCAGTTCATCCAGGCTGTATCTGCGCAGAAACGCCCCGGTTTTTGTTACCATGGCATCCGGATTCTGCAACAGATGCGTCGGCATGTCTTTGGGCGTATCGGAATACATGGTGCGGAATTTATAGATTTCAAAATGCTTTTTATGTATGCCCACACGTCTCTGGCGGAAAATCACAGGCCCCCTGGAGTCCAGCCGGATGGCAATGCTGATGCCTGCAAGAAGCGGTGACAAAAAAAATATGGCAGTGCCAGACAGTGCAATGTCAGCAATGCGCTTGCATTTTGTGTAACGGGTATTCGTTTGGATTGCTTTTGTGTTCATGACCTGATACCTTCCTCCGTATACAGCTGCGCTGCATGTGCTTATGCGTAAAACGCTTTTCTTATTCTATCATATTCTGAAACCGCTGCAAATATGATTCCAGAAATTAAGGGCTGACAGTTTCTGGCACATCATGCCAGAGCATGCAGCAGCCCTTACCGGAGCAGCCCATCCAAATCAAAGTACACCCGGCTGCTGGTGGCATCTCCCTGCGATGCCACCAGCTTTTTTGCCTCCTCTACGTGTTCACGATGCGTAATGATAACACACACTTCCTTCGCCCCTTCGTACTTCCTGCGCCGCAGCAGCGGCACCTTGTGCCACTCCTCTGCATACGGCAGGCTCTTTTGTATCATAGCATTCATTACTTTTGATCTGACTCCTGCATCTGCGACTGCGCACAATGCAATATCACGTTCTGCCCTCATATTTTATAGATGCCCCCTAATTAAATCCTACCACCTTCTGCGCGATTTTATATGCCGCAATCGAAATCCGCCTTCCGCCCCTGCCCGGAAGGTTCATCGTATTGCCCATAATCCCGTTACGCAGCCGGTGAAACAGCCGCAAATCGGCTTCCCTGATATAGCGCCACAGCTCTCTCTTTTTTTCGAGGTTTTCTTCCGTGCCGGAACGAATCAGCAGCACCGTGGAAATAACGGTAATAATTTCCAGATAGTTAAACATATACTTGCGCTGCTTTTTGTTCGGAATTTTCCATAAGTCATAAGCATCTATCATCATCTTATTGACTTTTATCTGCTGGTCAATGCGCCGTATCATAATTTCCTCATTGACCGACTGGTCTTCGCGCCCGATATAATAGCGGTAAAAATCCACGTTCAGGTAATACATCGTCTTGACATGGACGAGCGGAATATAAACATACAGATTGTCTACATAAAAGGTATGGGACGGCAGCTTCAGCCCGCAGTCACGCAGAAGCTTCGTGCGGTAAATAACCGAATGCATCAAGAGATACTGTCCCTTGCGCATATGGCGCACATCGCTCCAGGTAAACATCTTATCCTGCACAAGCGCAGACGTATATTTCATGACCTTTTTGCGCCTGGCCCCTTCTTTTTCATAGACAAAATTGGAAATCAGCATATCCAGCGTCTGCTCCGAGCCTGCGATTTCACGCAGCGTGTCCATGATTCTGCGGTATGCTTCTTCGTCCACCCAGTCATCGCTGTCTACCACCTTAAAAAACAGCCCGCTGGCATTTGCGATTCCGGCATTGACCGCTTCCCCGTGCCCGCCGTTTTCCTGATGGACTGCTTTTACGATACCGGGGTATTTTTTCTGGTATGCGTCTGCGATTTCCGGCGTCATATCGTGGGAGCCGTCATTGACAATAATAATTTCCACATCATCGCCGCCTGGAAGCAGGGATTTGATGCAACGCTCCATATAATCCTGCGAATTGTAGCACGGTATCGCAATTGATAATAATTTCATTCCTGTTCTCCTTTAACCGGCAAGCAGCTTTCCTGCAAGCTCCAGCGCCTTTTTCGTCATGGCATCGATATTGTAATACTGGTATTCTGCAAGCCTGCCAAGCAGGTGCAGGTTTGGAAGCTGCTCTGCCATTTTTGTGTATTTTTCGTATAATTTCCTGTTTTCCGGATTCAGAATCGCATAGTACGGGATTTCACCGGGTGCCCCGGTATAGGCAAACGGATATTCGCGGATAATCGTAGTGCCGTTCGTATCTTTCTGCCCCGTCAGGTATTTAAACTCTGTAATTCTCGTAAAATCCTCACTGACTGTATAGTTTACCACACTGTGCCCGTTCTGGAAATCATTCTTTTCAAAATGTTCAAAATCAAACCGCAGCGAACGGTACGGCAGCCTTCCGTGCACAAAATCAAACAGCCCGTCTAACTCCCCGGTATAAATGACATCCCCGCCAAACTTCTTCCCTTCCAGGTAAATCCCGCCGCTGCCGTCTGCCGCCAGTACAAAATCCAGCAGCTTTTTTGCATCCGTCCCGGTACGGACGGTAATATTTTCATGTTCCAGCATGCGTGCAAACATTTCGGTAAAGCCCTGCACCGGCACTCCCTGGTATTTATCCTGAAAATAACGGTTGTCATAAGAAACAAGCACCGGCACCCTTGCCGTTACCTGCGGGCTGATTTCTTCCGGCGTCTGCCCCCACTGCTTCATCGTATATTTCAAAAAGACATTCTCATAAACGTACTGTGCGACAGCCTGTATCTGCGGATCTTCGTTTTCCAAAAGCTCCATGACTGCAACCCGGCTGCCTGCCCCGTAAGCCTGAACCAGCTTTTGCTCAAGCAGGCCTGCTTTCTCTTTTTCACAAACCATATGCAGGGTATTTAGGTTAAACGGAACCGGAATCAGCTTTCCGTTTACATTGGCGACAACCTGATGTCCGTTTTCATATAAATTCCATTCCGTAAACCTGGACAGCCAGGCAAAGACGTCCTCCATATTTGTATGGAAAATATGCGGGCCGTACTCATGCACGAGGATGCCATATTCATCCAGCCTGTCATAGCAGTTGCCGCCAATATGCGCGCGTTTTTCCAATACCAGCACCCTGCGGCTTCCTTTCTCTGCAAGCTGCCTTGCCACAACGCTCCCTGCGATTCCTGCTCCGATTACGATACTGTCGTACATAGGTTTCCTCCCTGTCTGTAAATTGATGAATGTTACCGTACAAAGATGATTATACACAATTTTTCGCAAAATGCCAGTTCTTTTTGCAAGAAAAAATACCAGAGTCCCTGCATATGCAAAAACCCCGGTATTTCCAGAACAAGGCTGTATTGATTTTTGTTTCCGCAAAGCAGCGGGCCAGGCAGTTTAATCCAGCTTCGGCCAGTAATCCTGATTGGCTTTTATGAAATCATACATATGGTAAAAAGTTCACATTTTATTTACAATATCCTCATTTCTTTCACATACGGATTTCACAAATTACCTTTATGATAAATACAGTTGATACAACACATCAATTACTAATCAATAATCATTTTCATATTTTAAACGCTGCCTTTCCTAAACTGAAAACAGCGTTGCCCTGCCACAAGTGGCAGGGTTCCTCCCAGGCCAACTACTTATTTTCTTTTTCATATAAAGCCGGTGTCCCCTAACACCGGCTTCCCCTTATGTCTTATGATTCCTGCTGCGAATCCTGCATGCGCTCTGTTCCGAGACGGATATTCATATACCGGGTATATCTGGAAAATGCCGACGGTATGGCATATTTTTCCTCAGATACCCCTGCTTCGGCAAAGACATAGCCAGGCTCCTGTTTTTCCATATCATCCAGCTGCGCGACCCGTATCATATAGCCGCTCATGCGCCATTCGATATGGGAAAAAATATGCTTTGCCTGCTCCAGCGGCTCGACCTTTAACGGAACAAGCCCCATCTGTCCGGCAAAGGCTGACGCTTCCTCCTGTGTCAGATGTCCTTCCAGGTTCGGAAACTCATACATGCCTGCCAAAAGCCCCCTGGACGGACGCCTGTGCAGCAGCACTTTGTCCCCGTCGCGGATAAGCAGTACTGTTTTTTCTTCTATTTTGCGCGGTTTCGGCTTTTCCTTATACGGCAGGCCCGCGTATGTGCCATGGGCACAGGCCAGGCAGTACGGCTGCCACGGGCACTGTGCGCACCCCGGCTCCCCGTTCGGGACGCAGACCGTAGCTCCAAGCTCCATCATGGCCTGTGTAAATACCGCAGCCTGCCCTTTTGGAATAACCGGCTGCAGCAGCCGTTCTGCCTGCATTTTTACGGACTGCTTCATAATGTCGGAATCATCTTCCGATACACGCATCAAAATCCGCAGCACATTTCCATCTACCGCCGGAACCGGGATGCCAAATGCAATGGAAGCAATGGCGCCTGCCGTATAACGCCCGATTCCTTTTAATTTCAGCAGCTGTTCAAAATCAGCCGGAAGGCTGCCGCCGTATTCTTCCATAACCGTGCAGGCAGCCGCCTGCATATTCCGCACGCGGCTGTAGTAGCCAAGTCCTTCCCATAATTTTAACAGCTTCTCCTGCGGGCACTGCGCAAGCGACGCAATGTCAGGCAGTTCGGCAAGAAAACGCTCAAAATAAGGCTTGACTGCCTCGACCCTCGTCTGCTGGAGCATGATTTCCGATACCCATACCCGGTACGGCTCCGGCCTGCTTCTCCATGGAAGCACCCTCGCATGCGCTGGGTACCATTCGAGCAGGGGCGCAACGAGCGGGCCAAGCGGATAATCCTTTAACATAATATCTCCTGTTCTTTCTCTTATGAATTCATATGCTGTTACAGATTTTGGGATGCCGGCCCTTTTACCGTTATCTTTCCCTGTACATATCCGTAACGCACCGCATAGGTATAAGACGTTCCCTTTTTGGCTGTCTTATCCTGATAGCTGGTCTTTTTCATATTTGTGATTGTCTTAATCCGTTTAAACGAACCGCCTTTTTCCCTGCGGTAAATATAAACCCGGTTTGCCTTTGTATATTTTTTCCAGCTGACGGTCTTCGTACTGCCGCTTTTCGCAGCCGATGCCTGCGGCTTTTTCGCCTGGACAGCCAGCATATTTTTGATAATATCCTTGGTCTGGTCTCCTGCGATTCCGTCTGCCCCGATTTTGCATTTTTTCTGAAAATCCGTCACAAGACGCGTCATTGTCCCGGACCACGTGCCATTGACCGTAATATCCGCCCCGTCCAGCTGAATCAGCGCTGCCTGCAGCCACTGGACATGGCTCTTTTTCATATTTTTTTCTGCGTAAAGCGCTCCCGACGGCACGGCGTAATCAGACGGATCTGTAGAATAAACCGTAATGGAAATCTGAAGCTGCGCTCCTTTATACCCGCCGCCTTCTTCCTGGGATGCGGTAATCTGCGCCGTCCCGGCACCCACGATTTTTACCTGGCCGTCCCGGCGGACTGTGACTGCCGACTCATTCGAAGATGCATACCGGATTGGAACAATCGTATGGCTGCTTGTAACTTCCAGCATAAACGCTTTGTGTGTATCATTCACGGCATAGCTTTTTTTCGGTGCCTTTAATATGGTTTCTTTCAAAGGCTCCTCCTGCGGCTCGTCCGGTTCTTCCACAGGCGGATTTAATTCCGGTGAATCCGTCGATGTGCCCGGATTCGTGCTGCTTCCTGGATTATCTGTGGATGTACCAGGATTCGTGCTGCCGCCCGGATTGTCCGTTGACGTGCCCGGATTCATGCTGCCCGGATTATCTGTCGATGTACCAGGATTCGTGCTGCCGCCCGGATTGTCCGTCGATGTGTCCGGATTCGTGCTGCCGCCCGGATTAATCGGCGGCGTGCCAGGGTTTTGCGCCTGCATGACAGGAAGGACAGCCTTCATCAGTGCAATAATGGTGTCCCTGCCGGAAAATCCGTCTATTTCCAGCTTCTTTTCTGCCTGAAACTGAATGACTGCGTCCTTGGTCGCCTGGTCATACGTATCGGTAATATCCAGCCCGGCATTCATGCTTGTATTTAACGCGCGCTGCACCCATGCAGTCCCGCTGTCCGTCGAGGAGACATAATCTGACGGAATATAGGAATCACCGGCATTGCAGTAAGCCCAGCCAAGGCCGGCCGCATATTTGTAAGTCGCAAACCTGCGGCTTGCGTATGCCCCCATGACAGAATCGCAGACTGCCGCTATATGCATCTCATTGAGCGTCACGGCTTCATAGCTGCCTGCCGCTTTTGCCGCGGAAGTCCCCACACGCCCGGATGCCCCGGCTCCGCCCTGGTTTGCAATATCTGCAAAATATACAAGTGCCGGCGCATTCTGGATGCCAAGCCGCTGTCCCTGTTCGATATAGCCTGTGATATCCTTCACAGCCAGCGTGTCCTGCGCTGCCTTGCTCTCATCCGTAGCCAGAAATTTGCGCACTGCCGCTGCTTCCTGTGTGGTCAGCTTTCTCGTGCTCCATCTGGTCGTATCATCGGTCTGGACGACCTCTTTGTAAAGCGTGCTGCCCAAAAGGCTTTTGGCCTGCTCCTCATTGGCTGACACAATCGACTGGAGCAGCGCAAGCGCCCGCCAGCCGTGCCACTGCAGCTTTCCTATGGAAACGGCCCCGTTATCGTTTGGATTGACCGAATTATAGCTGCCCTCGTTGTTATATAAAATCTGCGCCGCTGCTGATACCATCGTATTCATATCTGCCTGCTGCGCCTGTACAGAATACAGCGGCAGCATTCCCGCCAGAAAAATTCCAAGCAGAACTGCCGCGCTCCATTTTTTTACCCTTATCCTGTTTTCCATGCCTGAATCCTCTCTAAAATATAGTCTGGTAATTCTGCCACCGGCTCCATGCTATATTAATACGGGATTCCCTTAAAAAATACCGGTATAATGCCGTATTTTTATTGACATATCTTTAACAAAGTTATACATTATAATTATGAAATCTTAACTACATATTCTTTAGGAGGAATCAAAAATGAACAACTTAAAACTCGAAGTTGAAAACCAGATTGCAGTGCTGACCATTTCCAGGCCTGCAGCGCTGAACGCCTTAAACAGCGAGACCTTAGACGAGCTGAACACTGTCCTGACGGAAATCGAAGCAAGGGACGATGTCAAGGTTGTTATTTTAACAGGCGGCCCGGATAAAAAAGGCAATGCCTTCAAGTCCTTTGTAGCTGGTGCTGACATCGCTGAAATGGTAAACTTTACTGCTGCACAGGCCCGCGCATTCGGCATGCGTGCTTCCGTTCCGTTCTTCAAATTAATGAACATGCGCCAGGTAACCATCGCAGCTGTAAACGGCTTTGCACTTGGCGGCGGATGCGAAATCTGCATGGCCTGCGATATCCGCATTGCTTCTGACAACGCACTGTTCGGACAGCCGGAATGCGGCCTTGGCATTATCCCGGGCTTTGGCGGCACACAGCGTCTTGCACGCCTGGTAGGCATGGGACGCGCAAAGGAACTGATTTTTACCTGCGACAACATCAAGGCAGACGAAGCTTACCGCATCGGCCTCGTAAACAAGGTTGTACCGGCAGAAGAATTAATGCCGGCTGCAAAGAAAATGGCAGAAAAGATTGTTTCCAAGGGCAGCTATGCCGTATCGATTGCAAAAGCAGCCATCAATAACGGCTATGACATGGACATCAAAAACGCCGTTGAAATGGAAGCAAACCTGTTCGGCGTAACCTGCTCTACACATGACAAGCAGGAAGGCATGAGCGCATTCTTAGAAAAACGCGGGGCTGACCTGACAGACTTCTAATTGCAGGACATGCAAAAAAGGCTGCCCGCATCCGGCAAACCGGATGCAGGCAGCTTTTTTATGCCATGTTCCCATTTTTTGCATCACAAGGCTTTCGTATCTGCAAATACGGACCTGACATACTCCATGATTTCCCCAATCTGCCCGCTGCTGCAGCCTTTTCGCATTTCCACCGAAACAAACCCGCTGTAATGCTCCCTTTCCAGCAGTGATGCCAGCTGCGCATGCAGCTTTCGTTTTACCAGCGGCGCAAGCCCCGGCTCACTGATATGGACATGGCTTATCAGGTGCACGTTCGATGCCAGGCACCGGATATCTTCGCCATTTTCGATTACCGTGCCCGTGTCCAGATTCAGCCGCAGGCCCCTGGATGCCGTCCTTTTCACAAATTCCAGCACTTCTTTTGTATCGTTCATAAAATTTGTCTGGCAGGACGGCGGATTTGCTTCCAGCCCGATTACCGTGCCCCGTTCATACGCATAATCCCCGATTTCACGAAAAAAGCTTTCCGCCAGCGATTCTGCTTCCAGCGCGCCTGTACCTTTTGGAATCATCCGGTTTTTCGGACACCCGAACACGAGGTTCCTGCATCCGGCGGACGCAGCAAAACAGACGGCCTGTTTCAGGTATTCCAGCAGAAACAGCCGTTCTTTATGCGTTCCAAACAGATTCTCCGTCCTTCCATACAGGACAGACTGCATGGAAGGAATGCAAAACCCATAGCGCGACGCAAGGCTTTCAGCCCAGCCTGCTGCCTGCTCTATGGCTTCATACGGCCGTTCCCCCATAATTCTTGCCGGTGCAATTTCCAGCCCCTGGAATCCATGCTGTGCCATAAGCTGGTATACTGCTTCATCATCTTCTGCTGCCCAGGCAATATTTGAAAGCGATAACCTGAATCCCAATATTTATCTCCCCCTATTCAAAAAATCTATGTATGGATAAAAACCTATTTATGCAAATAAAATCTGTATCTTTTACAGACCCGTTTCAGCGGAATATACAGGCAAGCCTGCACAAACCCGAAATACCAGAGCACATAATTCATATGCGTATGGATATGCGAATGCGCTTTTGCCAGGACAAACCAGGAAACAGCCGCAAAAAACGAGGCTGCATACAGGGCTGCTTCCGCAATATCCAGCTTTTTATGCATCCCGTCATAAACAAACACAGCTAACGGCACCACGCACAGCAGCGGAAACAGATTGCCCGGAATGCCTGCCAGAACCTGTGTCCCAAAATGAAAATACCGGCAAAAGACAGACCAGGCTGATGCATTAAAAGAATCCCAGTATACGGCATCAAAGCTGTTTAAATCCGCACCGCCCGTGCGCCGCAGCAGGTCCTGCTCAAAAATAATCCGGATGCCTTCCCATACGCTGCCGCCGCTTTTTAACGGGGCATGGATGCTGAGCGCAAGCACAAACCCGGCCACAGCCGCAAGTCCGGCATACAGAATCACCCGCAATGCCAGCGCTGCTCGCTTCCCGTTTTTTTCATGCACCGCCACGGCAAAATCCACAGCCAGAAACAATACGGCCCCTGTCATGATGGAAGACAGGTACTCATAGCCGCACAGGCATTTTAAAAATACGGCAAAACCTATGCCTGCTGTCTCTATCCTGCACACCCAGCGGTTTTCTATCCAGACCGAGCATGCAAGCCCGCCCAGCATCGGCACAAACCATAAAAACGCAGTCCAGTATAAGCTCCCTGCAAAAGACACAACCCATGGCGACAGCCAGAATGTGATATAGAAGCATCCCGCCAGAATCCGGTCATGCTTCTTTCCAATCAGCAGCACAAGCAGCACGCACACCACTGACAGTGCTGCGCAGTTAAACAGCTCCAGTATGGAAATGCAGTCTTCCTCATCCAGAAACCGGGCCATGCGCAAGAATATTTTTCCCTGCAGGCCGTACTGGGAACGGTACGGGGCCTGAAACACCGCCCCTGGAAGCAAAACCGCATTCTTATCCAGAAAACGGATATCCGACAGGCTTCCATATTTGATTTCCCTTAACGGCTTTTGCGCATCCAGAAAAACGGTCCGTCCCGCACCGTCATCCGCGATATCTGTAATTTGAAACCGGCCGCCTTTTGGAAATACCGCAAAGTTTCCCGGTACTGCATACAGCCTTGTATATTCATTGGATGGCAGAAGCACGGCCGCCCTGTCACAGGAATAGCCATTCTGCCAGGATGTGCCGTCATTTGCAAAGGAATTTCCCACTGATGCAATCCGCCCCAGCCCGAATCCCGTGTATGAAACGGCCGCGCCCCTCTGGTCTCCTGCTATCATTTCTGATACAAGGGCATCCGAGTCACTCTGAAATCCCGCAAACATGGTGTTTAAATTGTCCATGGAATTATACATAAAGTTCCAGGACAGTACCGTGCACAGAAACAGCACGCCGCCTGCCTGCGCCAGCAGCTTCCTGCGGCTTTCCTGCTTCCAGAATCCTTCTGTCAGCGCCCATTCTGCCAGAAGAAGCCCGGAAAATAAAAACATCGATAACAGCACTTTTTCGCAAAACCCGAACGTCGGCCTGGCATATGCAAAGCAAAGCAGCGCATCCCCGGCTGAGGCTTCCGGCGGCCGGTAATTGGAAACGACAAGCGGTATTTTGGGATATTCCATGCAGCCCTGGGCTGAAATCCGAATGCCATACCGCTCTCCTTTTTTCAGGGAATGCCCTGCATAAGCCCGGTACCAGGCATTTTCCCCGATTCTGCTGCCATCTGTACAAATTTCATCCAAGACACGTCCATTCGAACCGTCTTTTTTATCCAGAATCGTTATCGTGATGCTGCCGTCCTGTGTACGTCCGGCGAAATAAACGGCAATGCCGGCAAAATGATCCTGCTGCGGAATAAATTCTCCCTCATACGCCTGCTGCCCCAGGCCAATATATCCGGTCACGTCTTCCGGGTCAATCTGTTCAAACGAAACCGGCTCGCAGTAATAGCCATGCGAAAATACGTCAAACGGCCCAAGCGCCAGCAGCACAGCCGCAGTCAGAACACCGGCAAGCACAGCCGCCCATATTCTCCACTTACCCATGCCATTTCCTTCTTTCTGTACAGGCTGCATTCTTTCCGGGCGCATACACTCCTGCGGCATTTTTAAGCAGAATTGCAAAAAGCGATGCATTCCCCTTCCAGAAGCTGATTTTGGTCGGCGTCCTTCCTGACGCCGGATAAACCCTTGACACCGGAATCTCACAGGCTTTCCTGCCAGTCTGGGAAGCCCGCACCGACAGATAGGCTAACAGCTCATACCCGGTAAAAATATCCCGCAGGGGCTGTACCCGGCTGTCCTTTAAGTATGCTGCGGAATAAGCCCGGTACGCATTTGACGTGTCCGTAAACCTCTGCCCCGCTGTCAGGGAAATAACCGGCGCATGGATAAGCCTGACGGCAAGCAGCCGGATAAGCGGTGTCCGCACAGCCCTGCCGCCCTTTCTAAACCTGGAGCCCTGCACAAAATCATACCCTTCCTGCAGCTTTTGAATAAAATGCGGGACATCCTCAATGCTGTCCTTGTTATTCCCGTCTATGGTAAGAATGCCCTGATATCCGCGCTGCAGGGCCCACGAAATGCCCATGCGCAGCTGTGCCCCCTGCCGCCCGCTGTCCTGCTTTACAAGCAGGGTATTTACCCCGAGCCTTTGCAGCCTTTTTTTCTGTGTGCTCCCATCCGATGAGCCGCCGTCACAGATAACAATGTCTGCTGCATCCGCCACATGGTATTTCACAGCTCTTTTTAATTCCTTTAAAATCCTGCGCCCCTCGTTGATGACCGGAATCAGCAGAACATAATCCTTCTTCTTTTGCTCAAATGCAAAGCATGCGTATTCCGGCACGCCTTCCTGCCGTTTAAAGACCATTCCCATTAATCTCCTTCCAGAATGCACATCGATACATCCTGCAGCCCGGCTCCTGCCTGGATGCATACCGCATTTACATTTCCAAGATACCATTCATAATCACTGCTTATAAAAAACAGTACTGCCGCAGCACCAAATACCAAAAACCAGAGATAAAAGCTGTGAATCCTTCTGGACACATCTATGCCGGCTGCCATCCCGGCTCCAATCACCCGCTCAAAATCACGAACCTGTACCTTCCCTGCATCCAGCGGATGATACAGCAGCGCAAATGATACGGCTCCAAATACTGCATAAGAAAGTCCCCGCTTTTTCCTGCACTGTGAAAAAGATTCCCACAGCACCTCAAATCTGCAGACGGCATAGCATAGCGCCGCCGACAGCAGCAGAACCGCCAGCAGCTGAAAATACCCTTTTGAAACACCCTGCCTGCAAGCCGCCTGCAACACTGCTGATGCCGGCAGAGTCAGAAACAGCGCTTTTAAGCCCCATCTGATATATCCTGCACCCAAAACTTTTTGTACCATTTCTGCCTCCTGCAGTTCTATTTTGGGACAACACAGCCGGATTCATCATCCTTTTGCATTGTACCGTTTACAAATTCCCGGACATGCTCCAGCACCTCTGCCTTTGTTTCCAGATACCCGCCTCTGCCGCCAAAAAGCCCGGCGTAACGAGTGCGACAGTCATAGCAGGCCAGTGTCCCGGTTTCATTGACAAACGTCTCCCCGGATAAATATTCATAAATTTCCGATGCGCGGACTGGCTCTGTCACGGGCAGAAACAGTGCAAGCCCTTCCCGCAGTGCTGTCTGGATATCGCCCCACAGTCTGGATAAGCCGTAAAACTGAAATGTGCTCCTGCTGTCCGTAAAATGCAGCGCGCTAAAGCCTGCCTTCCTGAATTTTTGTTCCAGCGCCTTTTTCTGCCTGAAAATGCTTTCTTTTCCGGTTCCTGTAAAAGGCAGCAGCCGGTAAAACCCGTTTTCCTGCCGTTCATAGCAGGCCTTCAGCCCGGGGCTGGCTGCTTCCAGCTGCTCCATTTTATCCTCATGCAGCATAGAGGGAATCCGGTTCATATAATCATAAATAAAGTTTTTGCGGATATTTTTTCCATAAAGGGCCGGGAGCCGGATAATCAGGGCATCCGGATAATGCTCCCTCACCCACTGCTCCAGCTGGTATCTGTGAAGGCCGTAAGGCTTAAGCTTTGCAGCGTCAATCTGCGATGTTTCATCGAAGTGCTGCGCCGTCCCGTATACATCGATGGTCGAAATCAGCACCAGCTTTTCCGGCTGAATCTGTGCAATATTTTCTTCTGCCTGCAGGATGTGGGCCAGGTCTTTCTGCGGCTCATGGGCAGCCAGATATTTTTCCGCGCGCACTCCAGCATAAACAAGCAGCTGCGGTCTTTTGCCATACGCTTCCTGAATATTTTTCGAGCTGCATAACAAATCAAACGATGCAGCCGCATGAATATTGCTGCCCACAAAGCCTGTATATCCTGCCAGTATGTTCATGATTCCCTCCCCTGTCCGGTTAATTTTTCAATGCTTTCAAACCCGTACCGGTTTTTCTTAAAGGCCATGCCGGACAAAAGCTGCAGGTATTTGATAATCACCGTCAGCACCCCGAACAGGCCGAAAAACGCAGCCGAAAGGAAAAGTATTGTCGTCGTCCAGCCTTCCACCGGTTTCATAACCAGATAGGTCACAAGGGAATAGGCCGCCATTCCGATAGATAAAAACATCATAACCGCTGTCATTGCCATGGAAAACCGGTACCCAAGCTCTGTAAACAGAATCAGGGAATCTGCCGCCAGGCGGAACCGGCAGCGTGCTTCCTGCGGGCTGTAATCCCTTTTGTGCGTGCCGCAGACCGGGTACCTGACATGGACTGTTTTCAGTCCGCAGGCTGCATAGACCGCTTTGCGGTATAAAAACGCCCCTTCCATGGAACAGGCCCGGTTAATGGCCCTGCGGCTCAGAATACGGAAGCTTTCGCTTTCCAGCCTGTCCTGCATATCCGCAAAGCAGCCAAACACACGGTAGAACAGCCTTGACGAAAACCGTTCCCTGCAATCTGCCGATGCGCTTACAATGTCTGCCCCCTGCAGGGAGCGGTGATAGACATCCAGAATCACGCTGCGGTCAAAATCCAGCTGCGCATTGTCAAACTGAAATACAAAATCCCCGATTGCAAGGTCTGTTCCGGCATTCATCGCTGCTTCCTTCCCATGAAAGCAGCCCATGTTTACGACCGAAACGCTGACGGCTTCTCCGTCTCCTGTGCCTGCGCTGCGGATTCTTTCCAGGCTGCGGTCGCTGGAAGCATCATTGATGCAGATGATTTCCGAATGCTCAAAGCTGTTTTGCAGCACGTCCATAACCGCTCTGAGAAAAGCTTCGATATACGCTTCTGCATTATGTACATAGATAACCGCGGAAACAAAATTTTTTTCTTTCCATTTTAAATATTCCATCATTCCAAAACCTCGTCTAAGTCGTATACTGTATTGATTTTTCCGGAAAGCACACTGACAAATACCGGCTTTTGTGAGCTTGTGCGGATAACGGTCGGCCTGGAGTCATCCAGCTCGGAACTTACCAGAATCGGCTTCATGGAAAACAGCGTCTGATTCAGGGAAAAGCTGTATTCATCCCGGATATATTTGCGTGCCAGCAGGGACATATAAGAATAGGAAGTCGCAGGCTTTGCCGGACAGTCATTGCAATTGCCAAGCCGCAGCTTGGAACAGTAATTCCCGCTGCGTGCCTGGCAGTCAAATTCCGGCAGCTCCCCATAACTGGTCATATGAGGCGTAAACGAAACCGCCGTCAGGGAATGCAGGCCTGTTTTTCCAAATGGCATAATCGAAAAAAACGGGCCGTCCATTACCGTAAATCCAATGCCGCGCAGATTTTCATTTACGTCGCACAAAATAATTTCGCACAGTTCATACTTGATTTCAAATTTCTCATACCCGGCCATATGCAGAACCTGGTTTGTCCCGGCATAGGCTGCGTTCAGGACAAAACCGGAACGGTATTCTTTCCCGTCCGCCGTAAAGACCGCATACATATCCTGCAGCTGTTCCATGCGCCGGATATCCGTCCCGCATTGCAGCGATACGTTCTTTGGATATGCACGCAGCTGTTCCAGAAAATAATCCTTTAACAGCATTGCATCATAGGTATATTCCCTGGCCAGGAACGCGCCGTCACACATGCCCCCGCGAAAATACAAATCCGGGACAAGCTCCCTGCAGGGAATGCCCGCCGCCCTGCAAAATTCCGCAAACTGTTTTCCGCTTGTCCACGAATACTGGCTGGATGTCGCATAAATCTGGTCAAATTCCCGGTTGATGCAGAATGCATAATCCCTGCAGAAGCGTTCAAAATACCCGGCTGATTTCATGGCAGTAGACAGGGAGCGCGGATAATGATACCCCTGGTGAACCCGGGCCTGGTTAATATAGACAGACCTTGAAAACGGCTGCGGGTCGCGCTCGAGCACAAGCACGGACTGCCCCTTCCTGGCGCTGTGCAGCGCCGCATACAGCCCGTAAATACCGGCCCCGATAATTATTTTTTCATAATACACGTATTCTCCTCCCAGCAGCAGCCTTTTTTGCATAACATTTCTGTAACAACTGTTATGTTTGACAATGGAAAATCCGGCATAAAAATGGGGCCGCCACACGAAGAAAACAGATACAAGATAACGTACAAAAAAACGTTTCAAAGCAGCGATATCTTGTATTATTTTCTTAATGTGGCAGCCCCATTCTGATTTGCAAATACGGCATTTCTGTATTCCAGCAGCAGCCAGAATGCGCTCTGCCTGCCTCAGATACCCTACAGCTTTTGCAGGATTTCCAGCGCATCTTTTTCCAGCACACAGGTTCCGTGTTCTGCCAGATACGCCGCTTTATGGATGTTCGCAGAAGCGTCCTCCATAAACTCAACCGAAGCGCTGATAACCCTGCAGATTTCCTTATCCCCCAGCCCGTTTCGTTCAATCATCAGATAATAGCTGGTCAGCCCGCGCTCCTGCAAACGGAAAACACTGCTGACAACAGGTTCTTCCAGTACAATTGATTTTGCATATGTAATAATCTGGTCCATATTCCGGAATCCGAGCACGTACAGCCTTTTATCATATCCTTCCACCAGCGTGTCTGCTTCCTTCTGCTGCTGGTCATCCGGCCCGGTGTCCTCGTTCCTGCTGCCAAGATTCGAAAGACTGTCAACCGCTGACTTTAAATTTTGAAGAATATTCAGGATATTGCTGTCCGGCCGTTCCGAAAAGGTCAGCGCCAGCAGGTGCTCCGGCAGCACGGCCACCTGCACGGACAAAGGCCCGCCCTGTACTTTAAAACCGACTTCTTCTTCTGCCATGGACACGATTTTGCGTAAAAAATCTTCTGTCTTGCCGTCATTCTGTAAAAAATCGTCCATCTGCAGTCCATTTTCAATTAATTCTGTCTCTGATACAATGCAGCGCACCGTATCCATGTTAATTCTCTTAAATCTCATTCTCTCTCACCTTATTTTCAACGCATACTCTGATTTTACAGCAATGCCAAAAGCATGACAGGCATCCATTGCTGCTTTTGTCCTCGTACCTAGTATACACCACTTGTGCGCCGTTGTCTATTGGATTCTGCTGCCATACGCATAAGTCGCGAAATAAATGACCGATGCAAAAATCACAATCACAGGCCCGGTCGCCACGTTCGTAAAATAAGATACAATAAGTCCGAAAATCCCGGAAAACATGGAAAATACGACGGAAAAAAAATGGTATTCCCTGAGGTTTTCAGAAATATTCCTGCCAGAAGCTGCCGGAAGGATTAACAGTGCATTGATAATCAGAATGCCCACCCACTTTATCGAAACGGTTACAATCAGCGCCGTCAGTACGGCAAACAGGTTTTCCATCAGGCGCACGTTCCGGTTCCTGCTTTTGGCCAGCGTCCGGTGAATGCCAGCCGCCTGCAGGCTGTTATAACAGCCTGCCCAAAACAGCAGCGCCAGTGCAAAAATAACAGCCAGGTACACGATTTCCCTGCGCGTAATGCTTAGCACATCCCCGACAAGCAGGCTGGAATACTGGCTGAAGCTGCCGCCCTTTGACAGCACAGCCAGCCCGAGCGCAATACTGAAGCTTGATACAACCGAAATAACCGTGTCGTTTGCAGCCATTCCCGTGCTGCCCAGCTTATTTAAAATCAGCGCAAATGCAGCTGCAAACAGCATCATGGAAAGATTCGTATCACCTGCCCCAAACACAACGCCAATCGCAATGCCTGTCAGCGCGGAATGCCCGAGCGCATCGGAAAAATACGCCATTTTGCGCTCCACAATCATCGTCCCGAGCATCCCGAACAATGGCGTAATTATCAAAACCGCCACAAATGCATTGCGCATAAATCCATACTGCCACCACTCCGTAAAAAAACGGCTCATGCAGACACCCCCGTTTCTCCAAATACCCGGCCAAACTCTGCGCTGCGGTAAACTTCCCCGGGCCTTCCCTGCTTTAAAATCGTCTTATCCAGCAGAATCACCCAGTCTGCGTACCTTGCCACATAATCCAAATCATGCGAAATCAGGATAACTGCCAGGTCAAGATTGCGTTTCAGGTGGTCAATCATCCGGTAAAACAGCTCCATGCCGTTTTGGTCAATGCCGGACACCGGCTCATCCAAAAGCAGCAGGTCCGGCCCGTCCATCACTGCCATAGCTAACAGCACGCGCTGCAGCTCCCCGCCGGATAAATTGCATGCCTGCTTGTCTATGAGCGATTCTGCTTCAAAAAATCCAAGGCTTTCCCTGATTTTGTCATAAAGCCGTTTTCTTTTATGCAAAAATACCGGAAAACGCGACTGAAAGCTGGCTATCAGGTCATAGACGCTGACCGGGGTATGCTTTTCAATATGGATGGCCTGCGGGACATAGCCGATTTTCATCTTGCGCACCGGCCCGTCTTCGCGGTCTTTAAATTCAATCGAGCCCGTGTGCGGCAGCTCCCCGAGCATTGTTTTGACAAGCGTGGATTTTCCGGCCCCGTTTTTGCCAATCACGGCATTCAGCGTGCCGCAGTGTATATGAAGGTTAATGTCCGTTAAAATCTCCTGAGAGCCAATCGCCACGCCAAGATGATTCACCTTGATGCAGTGAAGCCCGCACGGCTGTATGATTCTGCGCATCTTTGGATGCCTCCTTATGATTTCGTGCCCGTTTCCGTTTTTTCGCATATTCATGGATTCGCAGGATTTAAAATTGCCTGTTCCAGTTTTGCAAGATTTTCTTCCATGGCATTGAGATAGCTGTCCGCATGATAATCCCCGCGCACGCACGTATCAAGATACACCACTTTCACATCCGCTTCTTTCTGGAGTGTTTCGCACATGCGCTTTCCATACAGCTCCTCTGCCAGAATCAGCTGTACGCCGTGTTCCTGTATCAGCTTCAGCATATCCGCCACTTCCCCGGCGCTGACCTGCCGCTCCTCGTCCAAATCCATGCTTCCAGCGATGGCAAGATTTAAATCCCTTGCGGTATAGGCAAAGGCTTCATGAAAAATAACGGCCTGTTTCGTGCCGCCTGCTGCTGTCTTTTCATGCGCATGCCCTTCCTGCGGCAGTTCTTCCCGCAGGGCCTGTGCCAGCTGCTCCTGCCGCTCCTTTAATTTTTGCAGCTTTTCAAGATAAGCTGTGCTGTTTTTCTTATAAAGTTCTCCATGGCTTTTATTTTTATCGAAACGTAAAAGCGCATCCGCAATGGCACGCACCTGCGTCATATAATCCTGAATGCTCATCCACGCATGTGCATTGTCTTCCAGAAGCTCCAGCGGTTCACTGGCGTATACCATCTGCAGGTCCGGGTACTGCTTTGCCACATCTGAAAGAAAATTTTCAATGCCGCCGCCATTTACGATAAATACATCGGCACCGGAAAGCTTTACCATATCCTCTGTCGTCAGCTGGTAATCATGCATGCAGCCCGTCTGCGGCCCGCTCAGGTCCTGAAGCTCCACGCCGCTGCAGCTGCCGATAATATTTTCCGCGGCAATATACATCGGATAAAACGAGGTTACCACCCGGAATGCTTCCCCGCTTTCCGCCCGTTCCTGCCTGACATATAATTCCGTCAGCCCCACGCCTGCAAGCATCAGCACAAGCAGCAGGACAGATACAAATATATATTTTTGTTTCATCATTATGCCTTTTTCCGGTACTTTTTCCGGTCTTTTTTCGGTTCCTTCGGCTGTTCCTTCACCGGCTCCACCCAGCCTGTCAGGTTATCCATTGCCTGCCAGATTTCTTCCCGGCCCTGCTTCGTTTCGGCAGAACATGGTATCAGGATATCGTTTTCTTCCATCTCCAGTCCGGCGCGGATATCTTCCATGTTTTTTGCCACCTGGCTTTTTTTCAGCTTATCCAGCTTTGTTGCAATAATAATCGGGCGGAATCCCTGATAAACAATCCAGTCATACATCGTCTTATCATTCCCGGACGGCTTATGGCGGCTGTCTACCAGTAGGAAAACAGCTTTAAGCTGCCTCGAGCGGTGCAGGTAATTTTCTATCATTCTGCCCCATTTCACGCGTTCTGATTCCGGTGCCTTTGCATATCCGTAACCCGGAAGGTCAACCAGATACATAAAATTATTGACATTATAATAATTAATCGTCTGCGTCTTTCCCGGCTGCGCCGAAGTACGCGCAAGCGCCTTACGGTTCATCAGCGCATTAATCAAAGACGATTTCCCAACATTCGATTTCCCCGCAAACGCAATTTCCGGCATTTCATTATCCGGTATCGTGCTCGTAATACCACAGACAATTTCCAGTTCTACATTTCTGATAATCATAAATACTCCTTAAAAATCAAGTAATCCCAGTAAAAAACAACTCTGGCATGCAGCTTGCAGACTGACGCACACAGCCGGATGAGAAGTACTGCCCTGGTCTGGTGAGACTGTGAAAGAATGTTAGAAGCCCTTCGTATTCTGCACACAGACAGGAGGGCGCAGCCCAACGGCGGCCTTAGCCGAAGGCGAACCAGGCGCCGGCCCGTGCGGTACCAATACAGTAAAATCAGAATACTTAGGGCTTCTTACATTCTGAAACCGGAACACCAGACCAGGGCAGCACTTCTCATCCAGCGTCCGTGCAGCCAGCAAATCCTGCCCTCACCCAGCGTCCGTGCAGCCAGCAAATCCTGCCCTCACCCAGCATCCCGCTTCCGCGCAGCTTCCAAAACACCTCACCCGCGCACCAGCGCCGCCTCCAGCACTTCCGTTATCTGCTCCGCCAGCAGAATCTTCATCCCCTTCGTAATCTCCTCATCTATCTCAGACAAATCCTTTTCATTCTTCTTCGGAATACAAACGGTTTTAATCCCGGCATTCTTCGCCGCCAGCAGCTTTTCCTTCAATCCCCCGATTGCAAGCACCCTGCCGCGCAGCGTAATCTCCCCGGTCATTGCCACATCCGCATGCACCGGAATTCCCGTAACCGCAGACAGCACTGCCACGGCCATCGTAATGCCGGCTGACGGCCCGTCCTTTGGCGTAGCCCCTTCCGGGATATGGATATGGAAATCATGCTTTGTAAAGTAATCTTCCTGGATGTCATAAGCTTCTCCCAGCGAACGCACGCAGCTTAAGGCCGCCATTGCAGATTCCTTCATCACATCGCCCAGCTTTCCGGTCAGCTTCATTTCTCCCTTCCCCGGCATGCAGCTGACCTCCACTTCCAGCGTCACGCCGCCCACGCTGGTCCAGGCAAGCCCGCGCACCACGCCGGCCTCGTCCTTTTCATGAATCGAATCCGGCGCATACCGTGCTATGCCAAGATACTTTTCCAGGTTGCTTCCGGTCACGCGCACGCAGTCCTTTTCTTTCTCGTAAATAACCCTGGCAGCCTTGCGGCAGACAGCGCCAATTTTGCGCTCCAGGCTGCGAACCCCGGCCTCTTTTGTATAGCCGCTTATCATTTTGGCCAGCGCCTTGTCACTGATGGAAAGCTGTTCTTTTTTCAGCCCGTTTTTCTTCGCCTGCTTTTCAACCAGGTGCTCTTTTGCAATATGCAGCTTTTCGTTTTCGGTATAGCTGGACACCTCAATAATTTCCATGCGGTCCAAAAGCGGCCTTGGAATATTTGCGGCATCATTGGCTGTTGCCACAAACATAACCTCGGACAGGTCAACCGGCACCTCGATATAATGGTCGGTAAAACGGCTGTTCTGCTCGCTGTCTAATACTTCCAGCAGTGCTGAAGCCGGGTCGCCTTTAAAATCGCTGCCAAGCTTGTCTATCTCGTCTAACAGCATAAGCGGATTTTTCACGCCGGCGCTTTTCAGCCCTGTAATAATACGCCCCGGCATCGCTCCCACATAGGTTTTCCTGTGCCCGCGGATTTCCGCTTCGTCCCGTACCCCGCCCAGGCAGATACGGATATATTTCTTGTCAAGGGCTGACGCCACCGACTTTGCAATGCTTGTCTTTCCGGTTCCGGGCGGCCCGACCAGGCAGATAATCGGACTGTCGCCCTTGCTTGTCAGGCTGCGCACAGCGAGAAATTCCAGTACGCGCTCCTTGACCTTTTCCATGCCGTAATGGTCTTCGTTTAAAATACGCTCTGCATTTTTAATGTCCTTATTATCCTTCGAGCCTTTGTTCCACGGCAGCTCGAGCAGTGTTTCGATATAGCCCCGGATAACCGCGCTTTCCGACGAGCTGACCGGAAGATTCTGAAACCGACTGATTTCCTCGTACAGGCGGTCTTTGATTTCCTTGTCTGCTTTCAGCTTTTCCGTTTTGCTGCGGAATTTCTCAATGTCGGAATCGGTATTTGCTTCGCCCAGCTCCTCACGGATTAAATGCATCTGTTCACGCAGGATATATTCCCTCTGGTTTTTATCCACTGCATTTTTCAGCTTCTGCTGGAAGTCATTTTTAATGGCAATCACTTCGATTTCGTTCAGCAAAATGGAAACAAATACTTCATAGCGCTGCGTCAGGTTTATGGCAGAAAGAATCTGCTGCTTATGCTCGTAATGAAACGGCATGCTGTTCGCGGCGATATCAATCAGGGCATCTGCCCGGTCCAGTTCTTCTATCTGCTTTAAAAATTCACGCCCGGTGCGCGGATTCATCTCGCAGTAGCTGCGGATGGTTTCTTTCATGCTCAAAAGCATGGCTTCTAATGCCTGCGGCATGATTTCCCCTTCTGCTTCGCTGTCAAAGCGCAGAACCTGCATCCGGTAATAATTTTCCTGCTCCACAATGTCCTGAAGCTCCGCCCGCTCCATGCCTTCGACCAGAACACGCACGATTTTATTCGGCATTTTAATCAGCTGCTTGATTTTTGCAATAACGCCGACATCATAAAAATCTTCCCGTTCCGGCATATCCGCATTCGGGTTTTTCAGCGTAATTAAAAAGATTTCTTCATCTTTCTGCATGGCTTCTTCCACTGCATGTACCGAATGCGGTTTGCTGATATCAAAATGAACAATCATCCGCGGAAGGATAACCATGCCGCGCAGTGGGACTGCGGGCAATACTTTCATGATTTCACACATAACTGCTTTCCTCATTTCTGGTCTGTAGCCCTTATTTTTGAAACAATGACTGATTCAGATAATTTTATTGCATATAAGACAAAAAGAGGAGATACCTTACGGGTACTCCTCCTATGACAGTACACAGACGCCTTCCGGAAAACAGGAACCTGCGCCGTGTACCGCAGCCATTTTAAGCGCTCTTATATTCAATCAGCGGTTCTCCGGTCTTGTCTACTGCTTCCTTTGTAATCGTGCACTTTTTGATGGTTTCATCCGACGGAATCCGGTACATCAGTTCCATCAGTGTGCTTTCCATAATGGCGCGCAGCCCCCTCGCCCCGGTTTTCCGTTCCAGCGACTTGTCTGCAATCGCCTCAATTGCGGCATCCTGAAAATCCAGCTCAATGCCGTCAAGAGCAAACAGCTTGCAATACTGCTTAATCAGGGAATTTTTCGGCTCTGTCAGAATCTGCTTGAGTGCGTTCTTATCCAGGGAATCGAGCGAAACCATAACCGGCACGCGCCCGACAAATTCCGGAATCAGCCCGAATTTCACCAAATCCTGCGGCATTGTCTGCTTCAATGCATCTCCAACGCTCTTTTCGGAAATCTCAGAAACCTTTGCATTAAAACCAATGGATTTCTGGTCCATTCTCGTTTCTATGATTTTTTCCAGACCGTCAAATGCACCCCCGCAAAGAAAGAGAATATTGGTCGTATCAATCTGTATCAGCTCCTGCTGCGGGTGCTTCCTTCCGCCCTGCGGCGGCACGGATGCATTCGTTCCCTCAAGTATCTTTAACAGTGCCTGCTGCACGCCCTCGCCGGAAACATCCCTTGTAATTGATACATTTTCTGATTTTTTTGTAATTTTGTCAATTTCGTCAATATAAATAATGCCATACTGCGCGCGTTCAATGTCATATTCTGCGGCCTGTATCAGCTTGAGCAGAATATTCTCGACATCTTCCCCGACATAGCCTGCTTCTGTCAGTGTCGTTGCATCCGCAATGGCAAACGGAACATTCAGCACTCTTGCCAGCGTCTGTGCCAGCAGCGTTTTCCCGGAACCGGTCGGCCCCAGCATCAGAATATTGCTTTTCTGCAGCTCCACGTCATCCGGCTCGGAATCTGCAAGAATCCGCTTGTAATGATTGTATACAGAAACAGACAGCACTTTTTTAGCCTCATCCTGCCCGATGACATAATCGTCCAGAAAGGCTTTCAGTTTTTCCGGCTTTTGAAGATTGATTTCAAACGGCGTTTCAATCACTTCTTCTGTTTCTTCCATCTCTGCTTCTTCGCGCGCAAATTCTTCCTCAATGATTTCGGAACAGATATCCACGCACTCATCACAGATGTATGCTCCATTCGGTCCGGCAATCAGCTTTCGTACCTGTTCCTGCGGCTTTCCGCAAAAAGAACACCTTACCTTGCCTTCGCTGCTTTTGCCTGCCATTCCTTCACCCCTCTTTAACCTATTCTTTCTCACGATTTGTCACTATGCTGTCAATCAGGCCATATTCCAGGGCTTCTTTTGCATCCATGTAATGGTCACGCTCGGTGTCCTGTGCTACAGTCTCGATTGGCTTCCCTGTATTTGCTGCAAGTATCTCATTGAGCCTTTTCTTTGTCTTTAAAATGTTTTCTGCTGTAATCTGAATATCCGTTGCCTGGCCCCTGGCCCCGCCGGATGGCTGGTGAATCATAATCTCAGCATTCGGAAGCGCCATGCGCTTGCCTTTTGCTCCGCCTGCTAATAAAAAGGCTCCCATGCTTGCTGCCAGCCCGATGCAGATAGTCGAAACATCGCATTTGATATACTGCATCGTATCATAAATCGCAAGACCGGCCGTAACCACCCCGCCCGGAGAATTAATATACAGATGAATATCCTTGCCCGGGTCTTCCGATTCCAAAAATAACAGCTGGGCTACCGTAATGCTCGCAGTCACTTCGTTGACTTCTTCCCCAAGGAAAATAATCCTGTCCTTTAACAGACGGGAATAAATATCATAGCTGCGTTCGCCCCGGCTCGTCTGCTCCACGACATAAGGTACTAAACTCATACTGATTCCTCCATGTTCCAGCGGACGGCTGTACCCAAAGCTGCTGGCAGCCGTTGCCGCATGTCATTCATTGTCTTTCCTGATTCTTTACTCTTTATTATCTTCTTTTTCTTTCCCGTCTTCTGTATCTTCTTTTTCCACTTCCTGCGCATGCTCCATAACAATTGCAATGGCTTTTTCTACCGAAATATTGCGCCGGATGCTCTCTTTGTCATCCTCGCTTAAAAATTCTTTCATCTTTTCGCCTGGCATGCCATAGCCAGAAGCAAGCTTCTCAATCTGGGCATTGAATTCTTCTTCGGTTACATCGATATTTTCCTGTTTTGCAATCTCCTCAAGCACAAGGCTGCTCTGGATGCGCTGTACTGCTTCCGGGCGCACCTGTTCTTTCATTTTTTCAATGCTGGAACCGGAAAACTGCATATACTGCTCTAAGGAAAGGCCCTGCTGGGAAATGCGTCCTTCAAACTCCTGAATCATGCTTTCACACTGCATGTCTACCATCGGTTCCGGGATATCCATCTGCGATGCATCAATGATTTTCTGGATAGCTTCGTCTTCCTTTGCACCCTTTGCAGCATCTTCCTTGCGTTTTAACAGTTTTTTCCTGACATCTTCTTTATATTCATCCAGCGTTTCAAACTCAGACACAAGGGAAACAAACTCATCGTTTAATTCCGGCACGTCCTTTGCCTTAATTGCATGAATCTTTACTTTAAATACAGCCGGTTTTCCAGCCAGCTCTGCCGCATGGTATTTTTCCGGGAAGGTTACATTGACCTCTGTCTCGTCCCCGGCATTTTTGCCAATCAGCTGTTCTTCAAAATTATCAATAAAGGAATGGGAACCGATTTCCAGCGAATGGTTCTCGCCCTTGCCGCCTTCGAATGCCCTGCCGTCACAGAAGCCCTCAAAATCGATGACAACTGTATCACCATCCTGAACCGGACGGTCGGTTACTTCCACGGTGCGTGCCTGCATGTTTCTTGTATTTTCAATATCGGCATCAACTTCTTCATCGGTTACGGCCACTTCTGTTTTTGTAACCGTTACCCCTTTATATTCTCCGAGCTTTACTCCCGGCTTCACTGCAACTTCTGCTTCGAATATAAATTCTTTTCCTTTTTCAATCTGTGTAACTTCAATATCCGGGCGGGAAACAATTTCCAGTCCGCTTTCTTCCATTGCTGCCGGATATTCCTCATTGATTACGAAATTAGCAGCGTCATCATAAAATACTTCCGGACCATAAACTTTTTCAATCATTGCCCGCGGAACTTTGCCTTTACGGAAACCAGGGATATGAATTCTGTTTCTCTGTTTCATATAAGATTCCTGCATCGCTTTTTCAAACTTGTCAGCGGAAACCGTAACGGTAAGCTTTGCCATGTTTTTTTCTAAATTTTCCACCTGTACACTCATTCTTATTATTTCCTCCTTAAAGCTTGTAAGAAACCTGCCCTGGGCGGTTCCTTCAGCTGTTATTCCAGCTATTTACAGTCATTTATAGATTATAACACAGTGCATTTTAAATTACCAGCATTTTTTCAGAAAACTGTATCTGTTCGTAACCACTCAGTTACTGTTCACTCCGTGACCAGCCACCTTCGCAAATCCAGACTGGCAAACAATAACGAAAGCTGCCGCATTAAGAAAAATGATACAGGATATAGTTCCTTTGAATCGTTTCTGCTATATCTTGTATATGTTTTGCTTAATGCGGCAGCCTCCTTAATTACCGGGTCCTGCAAAAGCCGTTCCAGCTTACCGTTTCACCGTGATGAGCTTTTCCATCTGTTCTGCCTTTCCTGTCTTTACCACATGACAGGACTGATATTCATCACTGTTTGTCAGCAGTACTGCTGAAGTTGTGCTGTACCCGGCGGCTTTGATTTTGGAAATATCAAATGTCATAAGCTTTTGTCCGGCTCTGACCTTATCCCCCTCAGACACAAGAACCGTAAAACCATCACCGTTCATCTTTACCGTATCTACCCCGACATGAATCAGCAGCTCCATTCCGTCCGGCCCGGTAATGCCAATGGCATGGCGTGTCTCTGCTATGGAAGATATCTCCCCGTCAAAAGGCGCTGAGACTTCTCCTGTTTCCGGCTCAATGCCGGCACCATCCCCTAAAACGCCGGAAGCAAAGGTTTCATCCGGAATATTTTCCCTCAAAATAACATTTCCCTGAATCGGGACAAAAATCACTGTTTCTTCCTTATTATCCCCTGTTTCTTCTTTATTATTTCCTGTTTCTGCATGTATATCTTTTGCATTCTTCTGCGTGCCGGCAGTTTTATCTTCGCTGCTTTTGGCAGCTGTTTTCTCTTTATTCCCAAATACAC
>OFGR01000807.1_pt1 | contig 28708 bp, 21 predicted proteins | sample 1521811 | NCBI WGS metagenome assembly OFGR01 (sample SAMEA3504098, study PRJEB24116) | mouse gut metagenome | biome: mouse gut; feature: mouse-associated habitat; material: faeces | place: Denmark | collected 2011
ACCTGAAACAGGTTCCCGGCCTACTGTTTTGTTTCTGTAAACTTTCTTGTTTATACCGTGAAATCAAACCTTATCGCTTTCCCATCTATGTATACGGTCAGGGTATGGCTGCCTTCGGGAATAGAAACGGAAGGATCCACTACCCTAATAGTCAGTACATTGTCTTCTAAATCTCCCTCAGAGCTGTAAGTTGCTTCCAGCAACAGCTTTTGGTCAATCCCGCTGATCTGGGTCAAACTGTTGTCGTAAAGCCCATTTATGTTTTGGTTGAACACCACCTTGAGCCTGGCGTTATTGGAAGCAGAGAGAACCGTTACGCCTGTAATCTCCGGCTGGGTGGTATCTTCGCCGGGATCCGGGGCAGTATATTCGGGAATTTGTTTATAGTTGTAGAAATCCGCCCGGTTACCCTTTGCATCCTCTGTTGCACAGCAGAACCATTGCCCTCCATTTACGCCTGATACCGTTATATAATTTAAGCCGTATCCCATGGAAGCCTGGTTACCGGAAGCATAAATTTCCGAAGGATCCTTGCCCTCAATGGTGCCCTCGTCTTCTACCTCATCCTGGATTGCATAATAAAGGGTGCCTGCTTCGTCTGAGTTAACGGTAACTTCGATTGTGTCCGCATCTTTCCATTCAATGCTTCTTATGTCAACTCTGGGTTCTTGCAAGTCTAGGTGGCATGACCCCTTTAACTGGGAGCCGTCCTTCAGGTTGATCAAAATCGTATAGGTATTCGTGCCTGAAGGTATGCCGTATCTGTCCATATACACACGATAGACCCTGTTATCGGAAGTACTGATATTCTCAAGTGTTGTAGGACCCTGAGGGCAGCTTATTTCAAACTGGTCAAGAGTGAGGGGTTCTGAAGTGGCGTTTTCCAGCTCTATCTCAAAACCATATAAGTACCCGTCAGCCTGCTCTTCAGCAAATGCCTCAGCTCTTTTGATTGCGGTGGCTGTTTCTTCATAGATGCCCCCGTCAATGGAAAGGCTGTTTACCAGGGTTGCCTTTTCTTCTGTATTGACAGCCACATAATACATGGTATATGCCATGCCCTCGGAAAGGCCGGTGATGGTGAAAGCATTCTCATACTGTAACATTTCTATCTTAACGCCGTCTCCTATGACCTCTTCTTCCGTTACATCTGAAGCCGCCTGTGCCGCTACCTGGCCGCTTTCCCTTAAAATATAATAGAAATATCCTGGTTCATCTGAATGGTAAGTAATCCTGGCTTCACTGGCGCTTGTGCGGGCAGCGTTGATGCTTGTGATCTGTGCACAATCTGTCCTGTACTCAAAGACCTTTGAGATGGTTGTGCCATCGGCAAGGGTGATCTGTATATCGTATTCCTGATCCCTGTAGTAAGTAGTCGCCAGATCATAAACCTTGTTATCATCGGTGGACACTGACCGGATTGTCATATCGGACCCGCCGCTATTACAGATGATGCTGAAAGCTTCCAATGTAAGGGGCTGTTCTGTCTTCTGGTTCAAAGTGACCCGGATACGGCCGGTGCCAACGACTTCCACGCTCTGAATCTCAAAGCTGCCTTTTTCCGGTTCAGAGGGCCCTGAAGGCTCTGAGGGGGTCTCCGAAGGTCTTGAGGGCTCTTCTGGAGGCGCCTCCGGTTCTGGCTCCCAAGTGTCCTCCGGCTCTGAATATTCTGCCGAAGGCTCTGAGGGTTCGGAGGTTTCTGCCTGAGATTCCAAGGCAGCCTGATATTCCGCAGCCCTTCTTTCGGCTACTATCACATTTTCACTTCTGCCATCCCTGCCTTCCTGTTTGCCGTATTCCTTGTAATGTTTGTAGGCTGACAGTAAATCGCTGCCAAAGGTAGCCTGCAATTCATTGTACCTGTTAAGGTAATCCACCGGGTCAAAGTCAGTGCCATTATCTCTTTTCTCAAAGGCCCCATGGGCGAGATAATGTTCGATATATTTATCCCAGTCATCCCCAAACGCTGCCTGAAGGTCCTTATAGATGGCCCTGTATTTGACGATGTCTATCATTTCGTTCATTACCCTGCCCTCAGCAAGCCCGAACTTCATAAAATGCTTTAACAGGGCAGACCTGCTATAACCAAATGCCGCTTTAAGGTCCGGATACTGATCCGCATAGTAATGTTCGTCAAAGACATCATCTACCCCTGCTGCATGGACATAACCGATGTTGCCAAAGGCCATCGCCGCTGCCATGGCTGCCACGAGGATCCTCCTGCCTTTTTTGGCCTTCTTTTTTGCTCTTCTTTTGAATGCTTCGCTCATTTCCTTGTTCTCCCTTTTTTCCATACTTACTTTATTTTACCATATGCAAATCATTATAGAGTTCTTTTTTTCCGGCGTCAAGTAATTATTAACCGCCAATTCTGATTGGCGGTTTCCGGTTATTATTCACGGACAGGAAGCAGCCCAAATGAAAATACCTTGCATAATTTACAGGTCCTGTTAAAATAGAAAAGAAACGGATCCATATTATTTTTTTATAAATACAGGGTATCGGCCTGCAATTTATGCCGCAGGAATCCCGGATGGGAACCTGGATGTGAAATTGACTATGCGAATTTCACATGGCGTTGCCGCAAAAAGCGCGGCAGGGAGGTTAAAATGAATCATACGACAACAATACACAGTGCCTGCAAAGAAGCCCCGGATGCGCCTGGCTGCGTCCCGCCGGCAGATATTCCCATAGCGGAGCTGATCCGTTCCGCCCGGAAAGCAAGGCAAAAGGCTTACGCCCCTTATTCCGGTTACATGGTAGGCGCGGCGGTGCTGACCAATGAATTGAGAATTTATACTGGCTGCAACATAGAAAATGCGTCCTATACGCCTTCGCTCTGTGCAGAGCGGACGGCCATAAGCAAAGCGGTAAGCGAAGGTTGGCGGCGCTTCCGTGCCATTGCCATAGTGGGTTCGCCCAAAGGAGATGCCATCACCCAGTACGCATATCCCTGCGGTGTATGCAGGCAGGTTATCCGGGAATTTGCAGCCCCGGGGCAATTTTTTGTAATTGTTGCCAGGGAGGAAGAAGATTACAAAATTTTTACTTTGGAGGAATTACTCCCTGAAAGCTTTGGGCCGGAAAACCTTACAGGAAATGTGGAAAGCTGAACTTCTTTGGCGGGCAGGTGAAAGAAAGGAAATCAAATGAATATTAGGTTATATAATGCCAGAATCCTTACCATGGAGGAAGGCAGGGAATTGTTTGAAGGGGAAATCTGGGTCCAGGGAGAGAGGATCCTTTATGTGGGCGATGGAAAAAACCAGCAGGAAATAGATGCATCTTTGCCGGGGAAAAGTATCAAATGGGATAAGGAAACTGACTGTGGCAAAAACCTCCTGATGCCGGGATTTAAGAATGCCCATACCCATTCGGGAATGACACTCTTGCGCTCCTATGCTGATGACCTGCCGCTGCACGAATGGCTGAACGGCCAAATTTTCCCTGTTGAGGCGAAGATGACAGCGGAGGATATCTATGTGCTGTCAAAGCTGGCCATTTTGGAATATTTGACCAGCGGCATAACCGCCGTATTTGATATGTACCTGACACCGGAATCTATCGGGGATGCTTTTGGCCACATGGGGATGCGGTTAGTACAGGTAGGGGCGGTGAATAATTTTAGCCAGTCCCTGGAACTGGTAGAAGAAATGTACCAAAAATTGAACAGGAAAAGCCCCTTGCAATCCTATATCCTGGGATTCCATGCAGAATATACCTGTTCCCAGGCGCTTTTGGAAGGGGTGGCGGCTCTTGCCCATAAATACAAAGCCCCGGTCTTCACCCATCTGGCTGAAACACAAAGGGAGGTGGCAGGATGCAGGGAACGCTATGGAATGACGCCCCTGGCATTTTTAAACGCCCTTGGCATATTTGATTATGGGGGCGGCGGCTACCATTGTGTGCACATGACCCCGGAGGATATCAGGATTATGGGGGAAAAAGGCTTATATGCAGTTACCAACCCGGGTTCTAACGCCAAGCTGGCAAGCGGCATTGCCCCTATAAATGATTTCCTTAAAGCGAAGGTTCCTGTGGCAATCGGCACAGACGGGCCTGCCAGCAATAACTGCCTGGATATGTTCCGGGAAATGTTTCTGGTAACAGGGCTTGCCAAGCTGCGGGAAAAAGATGCGGCGGCGGTTGCAGCCACAGAAGTCCTGAAAATGGCCACAGTAAACGGAAGCCTTGCAATGGGGCTGAAGGATGGGGATGTGCTGGCGGCGGGGAAACTGGCGGATATCATTATGATTGATTTACATCAGCCCAACATGCAGCCCCTTAACAATATTCCTAAAAATCTGGTTTACAGCGGAAGCAAACAGAATGTGGCCATGACAATGGTGGGAGGGCAAATCCTTTATGAAAAGGGGGAGTTCCTCACAGCAGACAGGCCGGAAGAGATATATGAAAAGGCCGGGAAAATCATGGAACGGATTAAAGGGCAGCTATAATAAGGTAGATTTTCATATAAGTGAGATGAAAAAAAGAGAAATAGGTATGTTGTGGAGTAGCTAAAATATGGAATATTTGATTTTTGCAGCAGCAATGGTGGGGCTGGTCTTCTTGTTGATGCTGAAAGGATACTATGATTATAAATCCTCCGAGAAGCGTTTCATCCAAAGCCTCTACCGGGATTATGGGGAATTACCTGACAGGGAATACAAGCCGGAGCAGTTTGCGAATATTTCCCACTATTATTTAAAGCATCAGGACGGATTTGGAATTGACGATATCACCTGGAACGATTTAAACCTGGATGAAGTGTTTATGCGGATCAATTATACTTACTCTGCAGCAGGGGAGGAATATTTATATTATCTGCTCCGGAAGCCATGTATGGAGGAAAAGGAGCTTTGCCGCAGAGAGGAACTGGTGGGCTATTTCCGTTCCCACCAGGAAAAGAGAGTGGCTTTCCAGGTGGTCTTCCATAAGCTGGGAAGGACCGGGAAGTTTTCTATTTACGATTACCTGGATTATTTAGACAGGCTGGGGGAACGCAGCAACCTGCCTGATTATCTGGCACTGGGGTTGGTGGTGTGTGCCATAGGGTTTATGTTTATAAACCTGCCTATGGGCCTTTTACTGCTGGTGTGCATCCTGGTCCGCAATAACATCAGCTATTTTAAAACCAAAGAGGAGATTGACCCTTATATTACCAGCTTTGCCTATGTGTTCCGCCTGCTGGATGCGGTAAAAAGCCTGATGCCCCATGAATGCAAAGAACTGGCAGAGGAATTTGATGTCCTGAAAAAAAGCAGCGCGGGAATGAATAAGTTCCGGCGGGGTTCCTTTCTCATTATGTCCAGCGGCAGAATGTCCGGTTCCGGCAATCCCCTTGATATGGCGATGGACTTTCTGCGTATGGGGTTCCATCTGGACCTGATAAAGTTTAACCAGATGCTTTCGGAAGTGCGCAAGCATGTTTCTGACATTGACAAAATGGCTACCCTTTTAGGAAGGATGGAGGCCATGATTGCAATCGGCGCATACCGCCAGTCCCTTGAGGGATACTGCATCCCGGAATTTGGCGCGGCTCCTGCGGTAAATGCCTGCAATATGTACCATCCCCTGATTGGGGATCCAGTAAAAAATGATATCACAGCCCATAAGAGTGTGCTCATCACCGGTTCCAATGCGTCAGGGAAATCCACCTTTTTAAAAACCATGGCAATCAACAGTATTTTTGCCCAGACCATCCACACCTGTCTTGCGGATTCCTATCAAGGGGCGATATTCCGTACCATCTCTTCCATGAGCCTGCGGGACGACGTACAGGGGGGCGACAGTTATTATATGGTAGAAATAAAGGCATTGAAACGGATTTTGGATTTAATTGGTTCAAAGGGGGAGCCAGTCCTGTGCTTTGTGGACGAGGTGCTGCGGGGGACAAATACCGTTGAACGGATTGCTGCCTCCACCCAGATCTTAAGGAGCATGGGGGGGAATAACTGCCTGTGCTTTGCCGCTACCCATGACATTGAACTGACCCATTTGCTGGAGGAGGAATATGATAATTATCATTTTTCGGAGGAGGTTGCGGGAGATGATATTTCCTTCAGTTATAAGATCATGGAGGGGCGTGCTACCACCCGGAATGCCATTAAGCTCCTTGGCATTATGGGATATGATGCCGGGATTATACGCCAGGCAGAAGGGCTGGCAGAAGATTTTCTCCGCACAGGTGCATGGAAGGAGAAAGCCTGAAACCAAAAATACATTTCATGCCAGCATGGCTTGACTGTGAATTGACTCAATGATATGATAATAAGGTAAATAAATGGAAAGGTTGGTGGAAGAATGGAAAGTGTAATTTTATTTTTAAATTCCTTTTTATCTTACCTGCTATTAATGGCTGTTATTGTAGTACTTGCCGGGGTTGCAATTTTTATTGGGATCAGGCTGCGCAAAAATAAAGACAGACAGCTTGGAAGCTCCCAATCCGCTGCCGGCACGTGACGGATACTTTCAGGAAGAGATAATTTCATAGCCAGAGGAAGCGCAAAGCCTGCTTTGCGCTTTTTGTTACCATAAACATTTTTCAGGCATGTTAAGGAGAAACAGGACAGGAAAAATGACGAAATTTGATACCATATTATGGGATGTGGACCAGACCCTGCTGGACTTTTCCAGATCCCAGCGCTATGCCCTGGAGGAGAGCTTTTGCCGGTTCGGCAGGGACACAAAAGAGGAAATGGTAATTCTTTATACAAAGATTAACGATTCTTACTGGAAGCGTTATGAGCTTGGAGAGGTAACAAAGGAGGAACTGCTTACAGGCAGATTTGCTTCCCTTTTTTCCATCATGGGCATTGGGGATATTCCTGTGGAGGAATTTGCCGCCATTTATCAGAAAGCCTTAGGGGAGGTTTATTATTTCTGTGACCAGGCCGGAGAGCTTTGCCTTAGGCTAAAGAAAGTGGTGCGCCAGTATGCAGTGACCAACGGTGTTTCCGCCACCCAGAGAAACAAACTGCGTTTATCCGGCCTGGACCAGATCCTGGATGGGATTTTTATTTCAGAGGAGCTGGGATATCCCAAACCCTGCCGGGAATATTTTGAAAGCTGTTTTTCCCGGATCCCGGAATTTAAAAGAGAGCGGGCACTGATCGTAGGGGATTCTTTATCCAGTGACATCCAGGGAGGGAACAATGCCGGGATTGCCTGCTGCTGGTACAATCCCTGGAAAAAAGCAAAGGACAGGGAAGTGAGGATTGACTATGAGATCCGGAATCTGTGGGAGTTGGAGGGAATACTTTCATGGCAAAATCTGCCAACCAGAAGCTAAAGCTTTTATATATTTTAAAAATTCTATCCGAAAAAACCGATGAAGACCACAGTATGCCTACCCAGGATTTGATTCAAGAGCTGGCTTCCTATGGCATTTCTGCTGAGAGAAAAAGCATTTATGACGATATGGAATGCCTCAGGTGCTTCGGCTATGATATTTTAAGTACCAAAACCAGGAACGGAGGCTATTACCTGGCCAGCCGGGAGTTTGAACTGCCGGAATTAAAACTTCTGGTGGATGCGGTACAGGCGTCCCGTTTTATTACCCAGAAGAAATCCAGGGAACTGATTTCAAAAATAGAAGGGCTGGCAGGCCCCTATGGGGGGAAGCAGCTCCAAAGGCAGGTATTTGTGGCCGGGCGGGTAAAAACGGAAAATGAAAGCATTTATTATAATGTAGACCGTATCCACAAAGCAATACAGGATGATTCCCCCATTACTTTTACCTACCTTGCCTGGAACATAAAAAAGGAACTACAGCCCCGGCATGGGGGAAAGCGGTATCAGGTAAGCCCCTGGGCGCTTACCTGGCAGGCGGAGAATTACTACCTGATTGCTTATGATGGGCCGGAAGAGCGGATTAAGCACTTCCGGGTGGACAAAATGAGCCAGATTGAAGAACAGGTAAAGGAAAGCCGTAAGGGCAAGGAGGCCTTTGGGGAATTTGATATTGCCGAATATACCAACAGGACCTTTAGTATGTTTGGCGGGGAGCCGGAGGTGGTAACTTTGCAGCTCCCGGAAGAGATGGTGGGCATTATTTTAGACCGTTTTGGGAAGGATGCAGATATACGGCCAGCCGGGGGAGGGGTGATTAACGCCAGGGTAAAAGCGGCAGTCAGCGGGCAGTTCTATGGCTGGCTTACAGGCCTTGGGGGCAGGGTGTCTATTTTAAGCCCCCTGCACGTCCGGGAAGGGTTCCTTTGCCATATAAAACACATATTAGAAAATTACAAATAAAAGGATCCCATAACCGCCCCTTTCGTTTAACCGGCTTGGGGGCGGGGGTGATAGCCTATGGGGCGGTTATGGGATGGCAGTAAGAAAGGACAAACAGCATGATATTACAGGCAGCGGAGAGAATGAAGGATTTTGAGGAAGGGATTTTCCAATTACTCAACGGGAAAAAGGAAGAAGTGGAAAAAAAAGGGCGGAAGGTATATAACCTGTCCGTAGGGACACCGGATTTTCCCACAGATCCCCATATTATGCAGGCGGTAATTGCGGCGGCGAAGGATTCCGCCAACTATAAATATGCATTGAAAATGCTCCCGGAGCTTACAGAAGCAGTAATCAGCCGCTTCAAGGAACGCTACCATGTGGATTTAAATGAACGGGAGATTGCGGATACTTATGGCTCCCAGGAGGGGATTTCCCACATTGGGCTGACCCTGTGCAATCCCGGGGATGTGGTGCTTGCACCGGATCCAGGGTATCCTATTTTTTCCATCGGCCCATCCCTGGCAGGTGCGGAGACCAGATTTTATGAACTGCGGGAGGAAAACGGTTACCTGCCGGATTTAGAGGGCATTGATGAGGAAACCTGCCGCAGGGCAAAATTTATGGTGGTTTCTTATCCTTTAAACCCGGTCTGCCGAATTGCGCCGGACAGTTTCTATGAAGCCCTTATTCCCTGGGCAAAAGCGCACAATATTATTATTGTCCATGACAATGCTTATTCGGATATTATTTATGACGGCCATACAGGGAAGTCTATCCTACAGTTTGAAGGGGCAAAGGAAAATTGTATAGAATTTTATTCTCTGTCAAAGAGCTATAATTATACCGGTGCAAGGGCTGGTTTCCTGGTGGGGAATGAAACGCTGGTGCAGAATTTTAAAAAGCTCCGTTCCCAGATTGATTATGGTACTTTCCTGCCTGTACAGTACGGGGCTATTGCCGCTTTAAAGGGGCCAGATGACGGGGTAAAGGCCAGATGTGCCCAGTACCAGGAAAGAAGGGATGCGCTCTGCGGGGGGCTGCGTAAAATCGGATGGCAGATTCCTGACAGCCAGGGGACGATGTTCGCCTGGGGGAAAATTCCCCAGGGGTATGCGGATGATGTGGCATTTGTGATGGAGCTTCTGGAAAAATCAGGGGTGTTGTGTACGCCGGGAAGCAGTTTTGGGCGGCTGGGGAAGGGGCATGTACGGTTTGCCCTGACACTTCCGGTGGAGGAAATTTGCAAGGCAGTGGAAGCAGTTGCTGATTGCGGGATGATAAAATAGAAGCCAGGCATTTATCTATGATGGGAGATTTCAGTTGACATCTCCTGGGGCTTTGCTTATACTGGGAGTGGCACAATATATTGGATTGGTTATCTAGATAAATACCACATATAGTGAAATATTTAAAACAGCACCTGCCCGGGTGCGGAACTGGAATAGGAGGACGCGGGATGGACAACTTGCAGGAAAGCGTTGGGGAATATGGGGAATTGTTTAAGCCGGAGAAAGAGGTAAAGGTCATCAAGAAGGATGGCAGTTACGAAGCCTTTAATGTGCAGAAGGTTATTGACGCCGTGGGCAAGAGCGCCTACCGCGCCCTGACGAAATTTACGGAGACGGAGAAGAAACATATTTGCCAGTATGTGCTGGATAAGGTCAATGAGCTGGAAGAGGATAAGATCCCCATCCCTATCATGCACAATATTGTGGAGAGCGCCCTGGAGGAGGTAAAACCCATTGTGGCGAAAAGCTACCGGGATTACCGTAATTATAAGCAGGATTTTGTGCGCATGATGGATGATGTGTACAAAAAGAGCCAGTCTATTATGTATGTAGGGGATAAGGAAAACGCCAACACAGACAGTGCACTTGTTTCCACCAAGAGAAGCCTGATCTTTAACCAGTTTAATAAGGAGCTTTACCAGAAGTTTTTCATGACTACGGAAGAAATCCAGGCCTGCCGGGACGGGTATATCTATGTCCATGATATGTCTGCAAGGCGGGATACCATGAATTGCTGCCTGTTTGATGTGGCAAGTGTGCTCACCGGGGGCTTTGAAATGGGCAATATCTGGTACAATGAGCCAAAGACCCTGGACGTTGCTTTTGACGTGATCGGGGATATTGTGCTCAGTGCCGCCAGCCAGCAGTACGGCGGTTTTACCGTGCCGGAGGTGGACAAAATCTTAGAACCCTACGCGGAAAAGACCTTTGGAAGGAGCATAGAACGCTATCAGGAACTTGGCATTGGCAGGGAGCGGGCCAAAGAGGAAGCTTATAAGGATGTAAAGCGGGAGTTTGAGCAGGGCTTCCAGGGATGGGAGTACAAGTTTAATACAGTAGCTTCCAGCCGGGGGGATTATCCCTTTATCACTGTGACCGCGGGCATCGGCACAGGGAAGTTCGCCAGGCTTGCCACCATTTCCCTTTTAAATGTGAGAAGGGAGGGGCAGGGGAAAAAGGGCTGCAAAAAGCCGGTACTCTTCCCTAAAATTGTATTTTTATATGACGAAAATTTACATGGCCCCGGGAAAGAACTGGAGGAGGTGTTTGAAGCAGGGGTGAAATGCTCTGCCAAGACCATGTATCCGGACTGGCTTTCCCTTACCGGCAAAGGGTATATTGCCAGCATGTACAAGCAGTATGGCAAGGTGATCTCCCCTATGGGCTGCCGCGCTTTTCTTTCTCCCTGGTATGAACGCGGGGGGATGCATCCGGCAGACAATAAGGATACCCCTGTGTTTGTGGGGCGTTTTAATATAGGCGCAGTATCTTTGCACCTGCCTATGATCCTTGCCAAATCCAGGCAGGAGAGCCGGGACTTTTATGAAGTGCTGGATTATTACCTGAACCTGATACGCCAGCTTCATATAAGGACTTATGCGTACCTTGGGGAAATGCATGCGTCCACCAATCCGCTTGCCTACTGTGAAGGCGGTTTCCTGGGAGGGCATTTAAAACTTACGGATAAAATCAAGCCTATTTTAAAAACAGCCACCGCAAGCTTTGGCATTACCGCCTTTAATGAACTGCAGGAGCTTTACAATGGCAAATCCCTGGTGGAAGACGGGGAATTTGCCCTGGAGGTTTTAGAGCATATCAACCAGAAGGTCACTGAATTTAAGGAAAAGGACGGTAATCTCTATGCAATCTACGGGACACCGGCGGAAAGCCTGTGCGGCCTGCAGGTAAAGCAGTTCCGGGCGAAATACGGGATTGTGGAAGGGGTTTCTGACAGGGAGTATGTGTCCAACAGCTTCCACTGCCATGTGACGGAGGATATTACCCCCATACAAAAGCAGGACCTGGAGTACCGCTTCTGGGAGCTTTCCAACGGGGGTAAAATCCAGTATGTGAAATATCCGGTGGATTATAATATGGAAGCCATTAAGACCCTGATCAGGCGTGCAATGGAAATGGGATTTTATGAAGGGGTGAATTTGTCCCTTGCCTACTGTGACGACTGCGGCCATCAGGAGCTGGAAATGGATGTATGCCCCAAATGCGGAAGCAGGAACCTCACCAAAATTGACCGGATGAACGGGTATCTTTCCTATTCCAGGGTCCATGGGGACACACGGCTGAACGAGGCGAAAATGGCGGAGATTGCAGAAAGGAAGAGCATGTAATAGATGAGATATCATAATATTACAAAGGACGATATGCTAAACGGCGACGGCCTCCGGGTGGTACTGTGGGTTTCCGGGTGCTCCCACTGTTGCAAGGAATGCCACAACCCCATCACCTGGGATCCCTCAGGAGGGCTGCTGTTTGACCAGGGGGCAAAGGAAGAAATATTCAGCCAGTTGGATAAACCCTATATTTCCGGCATCACCTTTTCCGGCGGCGACCCCCTCCATTCCGCAAACAGGCTGGATGTGAAGAACCTGATGCAGGAAATCCGGTCAAAATATCCGGACAAAACCATCTGGCTGTACACCGGGGATGTGTGGGAAAATGTTATGCATAACACCATAATGAAGTATGTGGACGTGCTGGTGGACGGTGAGTTCCGGCAAGACCAAAAAGACGGCAAGCTTCTCTGGAAAGGAAGCCGTAACCAGCGGGTGATCGATGTACAGGCAACCCTGGGCCAGGAGGATATTTCCCGCCCGGTCTTGCATTGCGGGGATTATGCATGAATACTGGCATGGGTGATACAGGGATAAGAAAGGGACTGGAAAAGGATGGAAACCATCAAAATCAAATATTTTACGGACAAAATAGAAAAGCTGTCCTATATAGAGGGAAAATCTGACTGGATTGACCTGCGCTCTGCGGAGGATGTGGATTTAAAAAAGGGGGAATACCGCCTGATTGCCCTGGGGGTTGCCATGGAGCTTCCTGCGGGCTATGAAGCCCATATTGTACCCAGAAGCTCAACCTACAAAAATTTTGGCATTATACAGACCAACCACCATGGGATAGTAGACGGTTCCTACTGTGGGGATAACGACCAGTGGTATATGCCAGTTTATGCCCTGCGGGACACCCACATATCCCTAAATGACAGAATCTGCCAGTTCCGGATTGTGGAGAACCAGCCGAAGATCCTCTTCCAGGAGGTAGACGCCCTGGAAGGGGCAGACCGGGGAGGCTTTGGCTCAACGGGAAAGCAGTAGCTTACACTTATCAAAATCTGGTATTTCTGTATAAAATAACTCCTTTTGCCGCATAATGCTAACAGGAATGCATATGCCAGCGGAAGGAGTTTTTTATGGATAAGAATAAAATGAGCGCCTCATTGTCAGAAAATATGGGTTATTTAAACAGCTACCTGGCTGCGGACACTAATTTTGACCTGATTTACCGGGTAATTAAAATCGGCGGGAAGGAAGCCTGCATGTATCTTATAGATGGGTTCTGCAAGGACGACCTGATGCAGAAGATCCTACAGTATTTTGTGGGAATCAAGGAAGAAGATATGCCAGACGATGCCCACGAACTGTCCAAAAGATGCCTGCCTTATGTGGAAGTGAACCTATTGGATGACTGGGACCAGATTACTTACTTTATTATGGCCGGGGTTTTTGCCCTTTTTATTGAAGGCTACGAAAAATGCCTTCTGATTGATGCAAGGTCCTATCCCTCCAGGGGGGTGGGAGAGCCTGAAAAGGATAAGGTACTGCGGGGATCCAAAGACGGTTTTGTGGAAACCGTTGTGTTTAATACCGCGCTGATAAGGAGAAGGATCAGAAGCCAGTACCTGCGCATGGAAATGCTCCATGCAGGGAAAAGCTCCCAGACGGATATTGTGCTCTGTTATATGGAAAACCGGGTAGACCATGCCTTTTTAAACCAGATTAAGGACAGGATTAACGAAATCCAGGTGGATGCCCTGACCATGAACCAGGAGAGCCTTGCAGAGTGCCTGTATAAGAAAAAGTGGTATAATCCTTTCCCCAAATTCAAATTTACGGAAAGGCCGGACACGGCGGCGGCACAGGTGCTGGAAGGGGATGTGGTGATATTGGTGGACAATTCCCCCTCCGCCATGATTGCCCCCACCTCCATTTTCGACGTGGTAGAAGAGGCTGACGATTATTATTTCCCCCCCATCACAGGGACCTATCTTCGCCTGTCAAGATTTTTGATCGCCATTCTCACCTACTTTATCACGCCAACTTTCCTGCTTTTGATGGAAAATCCCCAGTGGATCCCATCGGGATTTGAATTTATCATGGTAAAAGAGGATATGAATATTTCCCTTGTATGGCAGTTCCTTATTTTGGAGCTGGCCCTGGACGGACTGAGGCTTGCGGCGGTGAACACCCCCAATATGCTCAGTACCCCCTTAAGCGTGATGGCGGCGCTGGTGCTGGGGGAATTTTCGGTTAACAGCGGCTGGTTCAACTCGGAGGTAATGCTCTATATGGCATTTGTGGCTATCGCCAATTATACCCAGGCAAGTTATGAGCTTAGCTATGCCATTAAATTTATGCGGATCCTGAACCTGATCCTCACAGCAATTTTCGGCATATGGGGATATATTGCCGCAGTTGCTATATTAATCCTGGCAATAGGGACCAACAGGACGGTGTCAGGAAAAAGCTATGTATATCCCCTGTTCCCGCTGAATTTCAAACAGCTTTCCAAAAGGTTGCTCCGGTATCGCCTGCCCGGGGCAAGGGACTAAAATCCCTGGCTAAGGGCCTGGAAACAGAAAAGGACTTAGAAACCAGAGGGTATTGGAAACCGGGATGGGAAATATTTCATGAAAATGATTTAACAAAAAAACCGGATTAAAAATCTTTTAATGAAATTTAATCCGGTTTTATTATTATAAGTTGGACAAATTCAGATGTTACCGCATCTGCCAGCCTTTATTGTTCTGCCAGCTGGAGTATTCTTTCCATATCGGCAATCAGTTCCCTGGAATAAATTTCCGCTTCCCTGCAAATCTGTTCTGCTTTCTGGTAATCATCATTGTTTAATGCATTAATGGCATATGTGCCAAATTGATGGAATTTTTTGTGCTTGGCGCCCAGCCCGTTCCATATGGAAATTGCTTCCGGTATCTGTGGGGCCATAGCGTAGTAAAAATGTCCGAAGCCGCATTTGGAAGAATCCAGTTGCAGGGGCATTACCGACTGCTCCTTAACCATTTTTTTCAGATTGTCAAGCCAGGTATGGTGGGCGGAAATGGCACTGCGCATATACTGTGCAAATTCCTTATTTTCCAGATGGTAGAATGCGTCCTTGGCCATGGCGCCCATCTGTTTTACCGATTCATCCAGCGTTTTTTCGATATCTACCACCGGTTCTGCGGCTTTTTTCAACTCTACGCTGACCTTGCGCATGAATTCCGTGCTGTCCGTTAACTGGTTTTCCATTTCAGTCATAGAGCTGCTGATTTCTTCACTGACAGCGGCAATGGAACTCATGGCCTCACTGACCTGTGAAACGTGCCGGTGGTTTTCATTGTTAAGGTTCCAGACATTTCCAATCAGGTCTGTCATATTGCCAAGCGCGCTTATGGTATTTGCAGCGCTTTCCACACTTTTTTCGGAGGCACCTTTGATGCCTTCTACAAAACTGCGCATACTGGCAGTCAGTTTCTGGGTTTCCTCTGCCAGTGCCCGTATTTCACCAGCCACAACTGAAAAGCCCCTGCCAGCTTCCCCGGCCCTGGCAGCCTCAATGGAAGCATTCAGGGAAAGCAGGTTTGTCTGCATGGACAGGGAATCAATACCTGAAATTACCTCACTCATACGCCCTATGACCTGGGTAAGCTCATCCATATCCCTCTGCATTTCCCTGGAGGCAGTGATGGTCTGGCCAGAGAGGTCTTTGATGGTAGTCAGTTCGTTCTGGCTGGTCTCTATTTTCTTGAAGACTTCCTCTGTTTGCTCGGAAACAGTTATGATAGTATTGGTCAGCTCTTCATGCTGGTTATTTGCCCTTCCGGACAGGGAAGAGGAACCGGAAGCACCAAAAATTGCCTCCGTTGCTTTCTCCACATTGTGGGAAATATCAATGATTTTTTCTGTCTGGTGCTGCATTGTAAGGTCAAGGGAACTGATCTGCATGACGGCTTTGATATTCTTTTCAAAAATTCCTGCAAACTGTTTCCTTCCGTTCAGCAGTCTTTGGTAAATATTTTTCAGCTCCGGCTCTTTGGAATAATCAGCCTCCGAAAGTTCTGAAACTGCCTTCATCAGCACTGCTTTTTTCTTTGCAATCGCCATAGTAATACCTCGTTTTCTGTTAATGTGAATATTGGCCCAGCGGCAATTTTTATGCTTCCTTAAGGGCTTTCCTTAATTCATCAAATGCCAACACATTTAACGTTTTCATACTATTTCTATCATAAAGAATTTTCTCTTTTTTTGCAACAAGAATATTAAGAAATATTTTTAGCGGCATAGTTCTTCTGCAAGGGGATGCGTATAAAAAGCGCCGGTACAAATGGTACCGGCTTCTATACATGATCAGAAAAAGACTGTTGTTTTTTGTCGAAGCCGGTCAGCGCCCAAAGCAGCGCCGGCGGCTTCATTTGATGGTATTATCATATAATACAAATGTGTATAAAGTGTTTCAGAAAAAGAAAGAAACTATAAAGAAAATCTAAAGATAAATTAACTGGTTAAATTCCCCTTCCGGTGAATACTGCCACAGAGCGGGGGCGCATGATAAATTCATGGTCGATCCGCGTCTCATCCCCTTCAGGATAGTAGTAGCGTCCCTGGCCGTCGCCCCAGGTATTGGCGCTTAAATACCATGCTGTGCGGAGGTTAAGCCAGGGGAGGGTGATCCTTACATCTTCCCAGTGGGTGTTAACCGATACATAAACCAGGTCGTCTTTTCCCGTATCCGGATTGTAACCTGCAAAACTTACAGAGAACGTTTTGGCATCCCGGGGAATGGTCATTTCTTCTGCATTGATGTTGTGGATATGGAGCGGTTCCATGCCGCAGACAGCATTGGGCAGTTTCTGGCGGATAACAGGGTGTTTATGGCGGTAGGCAATCATAAACTTGAAAAATTCAAAAAGCTCACGGTTGTCTTTAAGCTGGTCCCAGTTAAGCCAGGAGATTTCATTGTCCTGGCAATAGGCATTGTTGTTGCCGTCCTGGGAATTGGCAAATTCATCCCCTGCCAGGAACATAGGTGTCCCCCGGCTGCACATCAAAACAGCACAGGCGTTGCGTATCATGCGGAAACGCAGTTCCAGTACAACGGGGTCTTTGGTATCGCCCTCAATGCCGCAGTTCCAGCTCCTGTTGTCATTTGCACCGTCGGTATTGTTCCATCCATTATCCTCATTATGCTTTTCGTTGTAGGAATAGAGGTCATAGAGAGTGAACCCGTCATGGCAGGTAAGAAAATTAACACAGGAATTATATCCTGCATAATTGCCATTGTTATCGGAATAATATCCGCCATATAAATCGCCGGAACCGGAAATGCTCCAGGCAGCATCATGGGCATGCCAGAAGTCGCCTTTCAAAAAAGCCCGCAGGGCATCCCGGTAACGCCCGTTCCATTCGGCCCAGCGTTTGCTTGCAGGAAATTTCCCCACCTGGTACATACCTCCGGCATCCCAGGCCTCCGCGATCAGTTTCACATTACGCAGCACGGGGTCTGATGCCAGTAATTCCAAAAGGGGCGGGTTATTTAAAGGTGACCCGTCCTCATTCCGCCCAAGGATGCTGGCAAGGTCAAACCGGAAGCCGTCAATGCGGTAGCTTACTGTCCAGTAGCGCAGGCATTCCAGGATCATCAGCCGGACGATGGGATGGTTGCAGTTTAAGGTATTGCCGCAGCCGCTGAAATTGTAATAGTTGCCGTTTGGTGTGAGCATATAATAAACTTTGTTGTCAAAGCCCTTAAAGCAGAAGGTGGGGCCTTTTTCGTTTCCCTCCGCGGTATGGTTAAACACCACATCCAGAATCACTTCAATGCCATTATCATGGAATGCCTTAATCAGTTTTTTCAGTTCTGTGCCTTCCTGGTTGTATTCATCAGCAGAAATGTAACTTGTATTGGGGGCAAAAAAGCCCACCGTGTTATAGCCCCAGTAATCCAGCAGGATTTTGCCCCCTGCTTCCCGGGAATTCATTGTTTCATCGAATTCAAAAATAGGCATCAGCTCCACCGCATTAATGCCAAGCTCTTTTAGATAAGGAATTTTTTCCATTAATCCGGCAAAAGTCCCCCTGTGGGTTACACCGGAAGAAGGGTGGAAGGTAAAGCCGCGGACATGCAGTTCGTAGATGATAAGATCGCTCATAGTGCGGGTAGACTGGGGGGCAGCGCCCCAGTCAAAAACATCCCTCACCACACGGGCATGGTACTCCCCGGACTTTTGGCTGCCCCAGGCCCTTTGGCCGGCAACAGACCTGGCATAAGGGTCAAGAAGAGTGGCCTGAGGGTTGAAAACCAGTCCCTTTTCCGGGAGATAAGGCCCATCTATCTGATAGGCGTATTCAAATTCTTCTATATCCAGGCCAAATACAATCATGGAATAGACGTCCCCTATTTTGTAGGCTTCGGGAAAAGGGAGTTTTGCGTATGGCTCCTGCGCATCCCGGTGGAAAAGGAGAAGGGTGCAGGAAGACCCGTATTGGGTGTGGACTGTAAAGTTTACTCCTACAGGGAGCATCATGGCACCGTGGACATCAAATAAACCGGGACGGACAGGAAAACCTTCAATTTCCGCCATGGGGGTAAGGGATGAATGAATTTCCGGAACATATTTTTGCGTATAAAGTTTCAAGGCCTGCCTCCTTTTTTGAGGGAATATAATTGATGTGTAATAAGGTCTCACGGCAGTTCTAAACAAACGCCGTCACGCTCCGCGAGCCGGCTTATTGTAAAAAAATACCGCCGGATGATGGAGGCACACACGCCCCAGCAGCCCGACGGTATGAAAACAGTATAAGGGAAACAGTGGAAAAATGCAATATGGAAAATAACCCCAATCCTGGCTGAGACAGAAAACCAGTAAATAAATGACATTAAAAAAATAAATAGACAGACTGGCAATTATCTATTATAATCTAACTTGAAAGTACAATAAACTATCATATTTTAAATAACCTGTCCTGCCATAGGGAATTCGGCTCTGCAAAGATGAAGGCTGTGGTTGTTTATGATGAAGAATAGGGGATGAAAATGAAAAACTTAAAAATTGGAATCAAATTAATCACCACATTTATGCTCATCATTTTATTGTTTTGCATAACCGTGGCAGCGGCAATGTATGGATTAAGGGAAAATGCGGAGAGATATTCTGAGTTCTATAATGTAGATTATCAGGTTTCCAACAAAGTGATGGAAATGCGCCGCGGGCTGCAGATTATTGTGAAAGACTTGTCTTTTATTACCATTGCAGGTGACGATGAAAAGAGTGCAGGATATTTAAGCGATTTACAGAAGGAACTGGCACTCCTGGAAGAAAACGCAACCTGGCTGTTTGGGAACTTTACAGGGGACCAGGCGCTTTTGGATGCCTTTGCCGGTGATGTTACCCAGGCTGTGGACATGCAGCAGGCGGTCCTTGATATGGTGGGGGAAGATACTGCCAAAGCCCAGGACCTGCTTTTGGACGAATACCAGCCTTTGGTAGAGGAAGCAGTAGAATCATTAATACAAATCAGTAATGCTTCTGAGGAAGGGGCCAGGGCAAGTTTCCTGAAAACCTCAGAACTTCAGGAATTATTGGAATATGCCCTGCTTGCCCTGGCGGGAGGGGCGCTGGTGATTACCATTATTGTTTCCCTGTACCTGACAGGGAGCATTACCAAGCCTCTGCACCAGCTGGAAGCATCAGCCAGGAAAATTGTAGAAGGCGATTTTAAGATTTCGGTTTCCTATAAATCGAAAGATGAGCTGGGCTGCCTGGCAGAAGCGTTCAGGAATATGACAGCCATATTGGAGACAGTGATTGAGGATGCCTCCATGATTTTAAGCGAGATGGCGGATGGTAATTTTGATGTGCGTACACGGGCAGAAGAGCGGTATGTCGGGAGTTTCCAGAACCTGCTTACATCCATACGCAGGCTCAACCGGGATATGAGCATAACATTAGGGCAGATTAACCAGAGCGCTGACCAGGTATCTTCAGGTTCCAGCCAGGTGTCTGATGGTGCCCAGGCCCTTGCCCAGGGAGCCACAGAGCAGGCATCCGCAGTGGAAGAGCTTGCCGCCACTATTGCAGGCATTTCCAGGCAGGTGAAGGAAACTGCTGAAAATGCGGCGGAAGCCAGAAGGCAGTCAAGCAATGCAGGCGGGGAAGTGGAGGAATGTAACAGGCAGATGCGGGATATGATGTCGGCAATGGAAGAAATTGCCCGTACCTCCAACCAGATCAGCAAGATTATCAAGACCATAGAGGATATTGCGTTCCAGACAAATATTCTGGCATTGAACGCTTCTGTGGAAGCGTCAAGGGCAGGGGCTGCAGGCAAAGGGTTTTCGGTAGTTGCAGATGAAGTCCGCACCCTTGCAAGCAAGAGCTCCGAAGCTTCCAAAAATACTGCGGAACTGATAGAAAGCTCCATTGAGGCGGTAGCCCGGGGGACACAGATTGCAGATACCACTGCCCAGTTCTTATCAAAGGTAGTGGAGGAAGTGCATGTGGCGGCGGATAAAGTAGATATGATTGCAGATGCCGCTACAGAACAGGCCGGTGCGGTAGAACAGGTTACCATGGGCGTAGACCAGATTTCCAGCGTTGTCCAGACAAATTCCGCTACAGCGCAGGAGAGCGCCGCAGCCAGCCAGGAATTATCCAGCCAGGCGGATATGCTGAAAAACCTTGTGGCAAAATTCAACCTCCGTGCAGAATATGCGTCAGGTAATGCAGGCGGATATGGGAATTCCTACAGAAATGATGCTTACAATAGTATCAGCTTAGATTAGTAATAATGGCGATTGCACAAATTATCACCTAAAAAACGGATGCCAGGTTTTACCTGGCATCCGTTTTTTAGGCGCGGCCCCATGCAGGAGATTCCCCGTTTTTAGCAACCTGGAAGTATCCAGAGGATTTTTTCCAATACTTAATTTTTAGCGTTTTTTATTTCATTTCAGTATGGTATAATATTGCCATTAAGGCATTAAATGTAACAAAAGGGAGGAGATACTATGGCAAAACTCATTATAACGGTGGAAGGGGGAAAAGTGACGCAGACGCTGAACTTTTTGGACAGGAATGTGAAAGATAACAGGTATGTCTATGGGAACGGCCATGAATCAGGCATTGTGGATGACCCCGCGAAAATATATGAGGATATTCCAGAATATTACCGTATATCCGAAAGCTATGAAGAGTTGCTTGAGGCAGTGAATTTGGGTAAAAGCCAGATTACCAACAGTATGCGCCAGTTAAATGAGCTGGAGAAGGAAATGGACGCTTATGTTATTCCCGACCCAGGGCGCGAACAGGAGCATGTCATCACATTAAGCAGTGATGATTTAAGGGAGCTTGCCAAAATACAGAATTCCTCTCCGCTTACCAATGATAAACTAATTGAAGAAGCGATTAAAAAGCTGATACATAGTGGAAAGGAATAGGGGCTGCCATGTTGCCTGCATCCGGGGCAGGGAGGTGATATACAAATATCCCCTGCCCTGGGTTACCATAGACAAAGTGCGGGAAAAGATGTAAATTTTTTATCTAATTGGGAGTGTTATTCATGAAGGAAGATTTAATAGTACCTGGGCGGACTTATGGGTTTACAGATTTTATCCGTATTCCCTGCAAAGTCTGTCCTTTTTATACAGTGATCAGAATTGGGAACCACATATTGGCATCTGTTACCCCTTCTTTGCAGGTACTGGTAAGCGCCGCCTTTGTGGATACGGCGCTGGCAGTTTTTGCAGGGAGGGCACAAGGGGAAGATATTTACCTGCCGCTGGCAGGGCTGATTTTAATTATTGCCTACACGAACCTGAACTGGCAGATAATAAGCTGCATTAATTTAAAGTCAGAAATACGCCTTACCCAGGCATACAAGGCTGAACTGGCACAGAAACGGGCGAAGCTGGCATATCGGTATATAGAAGACAATGATACCTGGGATTTAATTAACCGGGTATGTAAAGAACCCGTGGAGAAGATAAACGGCGGCTTTGGCAATGTGCTGGGAGCCGGCGGGCTGGTGTTGCAGGTGGGCTCCCTCCTTGCTATACTGCTGGCCCAGGTATGGTGGGCAGGGCTGGCAATTGTGGCTATGTCAGTGCCATTGTTCTTTCTTGCCATCAAAGGAGGGAAGCAGATCTATGAAGAAAACAAAAATGCCATGAAATACAGCCGCAGGGCGGATTACCTTAAAAGCGTCCTTCAGGGGCGTGAGAACGTGGAAGAGAGAACCCTGTTCGGTTATACAGACGCTGTAAACAGGCAGTGGCGGGAAAAGTATGAGGCAGCCCGGAAAATTGATATGAAAGCAAGTTTGAAATATTTTATACGTGCCAAGGGCTCAGGGCTTGTGATTGTGGTTCTATCCCTGCTGATTGTCTTTGTGCTGCTGTTCCCCTTAAAAAGGGGAGAGGTAACGGCAGGAATGTTCATGTCCCTGGTGACTGCCGCTTTGGGGCTGGTGCAGACGCTCTCCTGGGAGCTCACCAATACCATGAGCAAGATAGCCAAGAATGTGGAATACTTAAAGGATATGACGGTTTTTGCAGGGCTTGGGGAAACAGAAGGCGCTTTGGACCTGCCAGAAACAGAAATGGCCTTTGAAAGCCTGGAATTTTGCCATGTGGCTTTCCGGTATCCAGGCTCGGAGCGGGAAATCCTGAAGGATTTTAACCTGAAAATAGAAAAGGGACGCCACTACGCCTTTGTGGGGGTGAATGGGGCGGGAAAGACCACCATCACAAAGCTGCTTACAGGGCTTTATGACGATTATGAAGGGGATATCCTGATTAACGGGAAGAACCTGCGCACCTATACCCAGGCGGAAATAAAGGCGTTATTTTCTGTGGTCTGCCAGGACTTTGCCAGGTATCAGGTTACTGTAGAAGACAATATTGCCCTGGGGAATGTGCTGGTAAGGGAGAAAACGCAGATAAAAGAGGCAGCGGATATCATTGGCCTTGGGGAAACCATTGAAAAACTTCCCCAGGGAATGCAAACCTATCTGGGAAAGGTGCGGGAAGGCGGGACGGACCTCTCCGGCGGCCAGTGGCAGCGGGTTGCCATTGCCAGGGCGCTGTATAATCCTGCGCCGGTGCGGATACTGGACGAGCCCACTGCAGCCCTGGACCCGGTAGCGGAGAGTGAAGTTTATGAAATGTTTGGAAAAGTCAGCCTTGGAAAAACAACAGTTTTCATCACCCACAGGCTGGGGGCAGCACGTCTTGCGGATGAAATCATAGTGTTAGATGGAGGCAGGGTGGCAGAGCGGGGAAGCCATGAGGAACTTCTTTCAAAGAAGGGCATTTATGCCAAGATGTTTGAAGCGCAAAGGAGCTGGTATCAATGAAAGATGGTAAAAAAATCGGAATATGGCAAATCTTAAAAACATTGATGCCCCAGATTGTGAAAGCCTCCCCGTGGCTGTTCTGGGGGACAGTTATTGTACAGATATTCCATGGAATCTCCTGGGGCATGGGGATCATGATGCAGCAGCGTTTTTTTGACCAGGCAGTCCTTCTGGTCCAGGGAAAGACGGCCTTTGGCAGGGTTTTTCTGGCACTGGGAGGTATGGGCCTGGTGTCTGTGGGAACCCAGATTTTAAATGGTGCCGGTAATTTTCTGCCTGGCGTTTTGGACAAAATCGTGGGCCGCTGCCAGATAGAGGCAATCCATGAAAAAATAGCACGGATAGACCCGGCTTCATTTGAGGACACCCGGAAGCTGGATGAAATCAATAAGGCGGAGAAGGGGGCGGAAAATTCCTTCTGGTTTATCTGCACTTTTATCATAATTTTTGCCTTTTATTTAACCTATTTTATTTTCGTGGGCTGGTATCTGTTTTCTTTAAAGCCTGTCCTATGTGTAACCTTGGGGATTATTTTTCTGCCCATTGCCCTGGGACAGTTGATCCGTATGAAATTTTTTACCCGAATGGAAGAGGCTTCCGCGCCGGTGCGGAGGGAGAATGAACATTATGAAGCCTGTATGGTAAGTAGGGAATTTTTTCGGGAGACCAGGCTTTTGGGGAGTTTCCAGTACTTTAAGAAGCTTTATCTGGAGACCCTGGGCTTGCTTTTGGGGCTGAAATACAAAGCCACCATGAAATCCAATCTGTTTGAGCTGGCCATGCGGGGGATTACTGTGGCAGGCTATATATTTATCCTGCTAATGCTTTTTGACGCTCTTATGAAACAGGAAGTGAGCGTGGGTGCTTTTGCGGCAGTCTTCCATTCCCTTGGTGCACTGTACTGTATTATGGAAGAAGTAATCTGCAGGCATGTTTCCAATATGGCCCAGGAGGCCGGGACTGTGGTGAATTATATCCGCTTTCTGGATATGGAGGAACGGGACAGCGGGGGGCAGGAAGCGCCTGGGTGGGGGGATATTGTGTTGGAGGATGTAAGCTTCACCTACCCTGGGGCGGAAAAACCAGCAGTGCAGGGAGTAAGCTTTACCCTGAAGAAAGGGGAAACCCTGGCCATTGTGGGGGAAAACGGTTCCGGAAAATCCACCCTGACCCGCCTTCTTTGCGGGTTATACCAGCCTGGTTCAGGAAGGACGGTGATGAATGGCGTGGAGATGGGAAATCTGTCCTTCCAGGCGCTGTTTGCCCGTACCTCCGGCGTGTTCCAGAAATACCAGAGGTATCAGATGACCTTAAAGGAAAATATCGGTATCAGCCATACCGGGAAGCCCTGTGAGGAGGAAACGCTTAACCGTGTGTGCCGTATGGCAGGGGTGGAGGGGAAAAAGGAACTGTTTCCCAAAGGGTACGATACCATGCTTTCCCGGGAATTTGAAGGGGTGGATTTATCCGGCGGCCAGTGGCAGAGAGTGGCCATAGCCAGAGGATTTTTCCGCAGCCATGACCTGATCATTTTGGATGAGCCTACAGCGGCTATTGACCCTTATGAGGAAACCCGGGTTTATAACCAGTTTGCGGAAATTTCCAAAGAAAAATCGGCGGTAATTGTCACCCATAGGCTGGGTTCTGTGAAGCTGGCGGACAGAATCCTTGTAATGAAAAAGGGGCGCATCTGCCAGATGGGAACCCACCAGGAGCTGATGGCCCAGGAAGGCGGGGAGTATAAAAGGCTGTACGAATCCCAGGAGAGGTGGTACCAGGAGGCGGAATAAAATTTGAAAGTGACACAATGTGTCCAGGTAATCTGTTATAATTCTATTTAGTAATTTGGATAAAAATTTTAAAGGTAATGGAGTAGGATATGAACCTGAAATTTACCGTAACACAGTCCGAGCTTTCGGATCTGCTTGTAAATATTTCGCCTATCCGCCCTGTGTTTATCTGGGGGGCACCGGGCATCGGAAAATCTGCCCTGGTAGAGAAGTTTGCGGAGGATGTGGGCCTGGCATGTGTATCCCTTCTTGGCAGCCAGCTTGCCCCTGAGGATATTATCGGGATCCCCCAGATAAAGGGGGAAACATCCCAGTTTATGCCCCCCAAAATGATTGCCAAAAAGGAACCCTATGTATTATTCCTGGATGAGTTAAATGCCTGTTCCCAGGAGGTGCAGAAGGCTTTTTACAGCCTCATCCATGAAAGGCGTATCGGGGAGTATCATCTGCCGGAGGGGAGCGTGGTAATCGGGGCAGGGAACCGTTCCCAGGACGGGGCTATTGTCAAAACCATGTCAACCGCCCTTATCAACAGGATGTTCCATGTGCAGCTTACTGCCGATCCCAGGCAATGGCTTGACTGGGCTTATGAAAATTCCCTGCACAAATGGGTGATTGACTATATCACCCAGCGCCCAGACCACCTTTTTTCCCAGCCCCCAAAGACCGAGGAGCCTTATTCCACTCCCCGTTCCTGGCATATGTTAAGCGACGCGCTGAAAGAATATGGGGCAGGGGAAAAGGATGTTCCATGGCAGATCCTCCAGGTGCTGGCATTCGGCTCCCTGTCCCCAACACATGCGGGAACGTTCCTGGCCTTTGTGAAATTGCTTGGCAATAAGAACCTGCTGGATGAAATTATCAAAGGCAGCGCAAGATGGCCCGCATCCCCCGGCCAGAGGGATGTGCTTTATTTTGTGGCCCAGAGCTTTCGGGCAAAGCTGCTTTTAGAACTGCCAGAGGATAAGGGAGGGATAGACAAGAATACCCAGTTTCTTACCCACCGGGCCAAAGCCATGATAAAGGATTTGTCCCACATTAATATTGAGCTTGCCCAGATGATTGTTTCCTCTGATGACGGGAAGGTTCTGCCTGAATGGTTTATGGTGGAGATCATCCGGGACCTTCCCCGTCTGGCCATAAACAGCAGGTGATGATATGGGCAGAAAAAAATCACCAACCAATATCCCCCCAAATGAACAGCGCCTTCTTGACGGGATACAGATGGTAAATAACCATCCCCTTTTCGGCAGGCTGAGAATTTCACAGAACATTGTGGGCAAAGCCATGCTGGGCAGAAATGCTGGCGCAAAAATCTCCTACAGGGGTGTGGTTTATCTTAACAAAGACGCTTCCCATCCCCCGGCAGAGTGGGCGCATATGATCGCCCATAATATGCTCCATCTTGCATTCGGCCATTTTGACGCAGAGAAGATGCCAGGATTTTTCAGGGAACTTCCCGGGGGCAGGAAGGAATGGGCGGTAAGCTGCGATTTCCGGTTATGGAACATGGCATGCGATATTTATATTTGCAAATTTTTGTCAGATGTGAAATTTGGGACGCCCTTTTTTCCTGCTGACAGCCTTGCACGGTTTGGAAGTGTATCCAGTGAAAGAAAAATTTATGATTATCTCTTCAAAAATAATATAGGCGCTTCAGAAAACCTTTACGGCACAGCCGCTGTGGGGGAGGCCGATATGCTGGAACCGGATAAGCCCCTTAAATACAGTGAAAACCAAAAGAACGGATATGTTACGAATTTTGCCCTGGCATTGGCAGATTCTGTCCATAAAGTGATTGGCCAGGCAGAAGAGGGCAGTGCTCCCCGGACGGTAATGCAGAACGCTGCCCTTTGGTTTATCAACCATTATCCCTTGCTGGGAGGGATTGCTTCCGGTTTCCGGGTTGTTGATACACGGGAAAACCCTGTACTTTTAAACGATATCTCTATTGCCGCTGTAGATGTAGTAAAAGGTGAGATTTATGTCAATTGGGCGGCGGGGCTAAATCTGGAGGAATGGAAATTTGTCCTTGCCCATGAGTATCTCCATGCGGGGCTGCAGCACCATGCCCGCTGCCAGGGACGGGATCCCCAGCTTTGGAATGCGGCATGTGATTTTGTGATAAATGGCTGGCTTCAGGAAATGAAGATCGGGCAGATGCCGGAGCGCGGGCTGTTATATGACGGGAAGCTGAAAAACCAGTCCGCAGAAGAAATTTATGATCTTCTTGTGCAGAACCTGGCAGGCAGTACAAAGTTTGAAACCTTCAGGGGATATGGCAAAGGGGACATAATCAGGGAGGGATATACCGGAAGCCTTACCTGCCCGGTTTCCTTGGATGAGTTTTGCAAAAACGCCCTGGGGAGCGGCCTGGAATACCATATATCCTATGGACGTGGTTACCTTCCGGCGGGGTTGATAGAGGAGATTAAAGCGCTTTCCGTGCCGCCCATTCCCTGGGACGTTGCGCTTGCGGAATGGTTTGAGATCTATTTTGCACCCATTGCAATGCGGCGTTCATATGCAAGGCCCAGCCGACGGCAGAGCAGTACCCCTGATATTCCCCGTCCCAGGTTACTGCCTGCGGATATACAGCAGCACAGCAGAACCTTTGGGGTTGTGATCGATACCTCCGGGTCCATGTCCACGGAGCTGTTAGGCCTTGCCCTGGGCGCTGCTGCAAGCTATTGCGTGGCAAGGGATGTTTCTTTCGCCAGGGTGGTCTTCTGCGATGCGGATGCCTATGATATCGGCTATGTGGCACCTGAGGACATAGCAGGGCGTGTCCAGGTAAAAGGGCGGGGCGGCACTGTATTACAGCCTGCCATAGATTTACTTGAAAGTGCGGAGGATTTTCCCCAAACGGCACCTATCCTTATCATAACAGACGGATTTATTGAAAGTAGCCTAAGGATCAGGAATGAACATGCTTTTCTGGTTCCCCAGGGAAGAAGGCTGCCCTTCCGGGCAAGGGGAAAGGTTTTCTATTTTCGGAAATTGTCATAATGCCGTGCCTTTTTTGGGGATAAAAAATTTGTCCGTGTCAACTTTTTCCAAAGCCAGGAGCTTTAATTTTTTCTCTATTCCACCGGCATAGCCTGTAAGGCTGCCGTTTGTCCCAACCACTCTGTGGCAGGGGATGATAATAGAAATCTGATTATGCCCTACTGCGCCTCCTACTGCCTGTGGGGACATTTGGGGTAGCCCTTTCAGGACGGCAATTTCTTTTGCAATTTCCCCGTAGGTACATGTTTTTCCGTAAGGTATTTTTTGCAGGGTTTTCCAGACTGTTAGTTGGAAAGGAGTACCGTCTAAATGGACAGGAGGGCAGAAGCCGGGCTCTTTGCCTGAAAAATAAACTGACAGCCATTCTTTTGCCTGTTTCAGGGCAGGTGTGTCGGCTTCTTCATGCTCCGGGCCAAGGCAGCCCGCATAATATTTACTGCCTTCAAACCATAGGCCAGCCAGGCCCGTTTCATCAGCGGCAAGGAGGAGATCCCCCACAGGTGATTGGTAATGGCTGATATATTGCATTTGGCATCTCCTTTCATGGCTGCTTATTTTGTATAATTGGGAAGGCTCTGGCTTTGCCCAAACAGGTGGATGGGAGTAAAATTTGCCTGTTTTTTCTATCATTTCATTATACGGTATTTAGCGTTAGGTTATCAACAGGTTTTTCTCCGATGATAGTGTAACTTTACTTGGGGAATTTTTCCAGAAAATAAAACGGAGCACCTGC